>Ga0325414_1002389_pt1 | contig 18980 bp, 6 predicted proteins | sample PopdelMetagenome_8_FD_206183 | JGI IMG/M metagenome (GOLD analysis project Ga0325414, IMG submission 206183) | Populus deltoides microbial communities from Bellville, Georgia, United States - Leaf-PdKOR-R3 | ecosystem: Host-associated > Plants > Phyllosphere > Phylloplane/Leaf | place: USA... | reverse complement strand
AAAAAATAGAATTACCATAAAACCCTTGAACATAATTTTTTTTTCCCTATAAGATTACTTTGGTAATTATACTTTCTAAAAAAAAAAAAGATAATACCCGCATCCCTTACCTTTTATTTTATGTAAATAAAAGCAAAATAGGGTTTTCACTCGAGATTGCTTCCTTTAGTGATTTCAAGAATAATATAATTTTACATATTGGGATTAACTTTTCTTCCCAGCATTAAAAAACAATCTCACTAGCAGGAGAAACGGAGCCCTATGCCTAGCCTGCTAGCTGATAGGCAATGAGAACCGATTGCCCCTAATTTTATTTTATTTTTTAAATTTAGTATTGTTTTTATTTTTTTTTAAAAAGCAAAATAATATAGTTTAATAAAAAAAAATCTTCATATATACAATTAGGTTTATTGATGGTCAAGTTGACCCGAATAAAAAAATATAGTTTTTGTTATTATATTTATTTTTTTAAAAAAATTATTGATTATAAGTTGAAAATTAAGAGAATCGGACCATGTTATAACACTAAAGTAATGTTAGATATTATATTAATAATTATTTTTTATTTTGAAATATATTAAAATATTATTTTTATTTATTAAAATTTATTTTTGAAATTATATATCAAAACAATTTAAAAATATTAAAATAAAATAAAAAAATTTAAAAGCACCGCGACAATACCAAAAATGTCTAAAAATAAACAAATGGGCATCTCTTCAAAAATCAAAACTCTTAAACCCCAAGAATTCCTCATTTTCTCCCTAAACCCCCCACCAACCATGCGTCACCTCTTAACCACGACTTTCCACCGCCACAACCACCGTCTGCCCACCATTCTCCACCACCTACTCATCCGCCACTATAGACCACCCAAACCACCAACCCCTCCAGCCCCTCCAAAACATCCAAAACCACCGCAAAAACCTCAATCTTTCACATTCCATGATGCTACCTGGGAAGACCCATATAGCTGGATGTCGCACTTAAATGACAAAGTAGCTATGAGACACATGGATATTTACATGGAACAAGAAGAGAAGTACACAGAAGCTGTCATGTCTGATACCGAGAAACTTCAAAGTAAACTCCAGTCTGAAATGGCTTCAAGACTGCATTTTGACCTCTCTACCTCTCCCATTCGCTGGGGTCCATGGTATGTGATTGCCTACTCTCTCAAGTTGTCCCTGCTGCTTGTAATTTTGTTAGTTTTTCAAAAGGGTATTGGATAATTTGTTCAAAGTTGTTAATTTTGTTTGAGAATCTCAAAACGGATCGTTTTCTTTTTTCTTTTTGCTACTGTTTCAAGGTGGATGTTACTCACTGTAGGTTGTATTATAAAAGAGTTGAAGCGGGAAAGCAGTATCCTGTGCTTTGTAGGAGATTGGCAAGCTTAAATGAACAATTCATTTCGAATAAAGATCCTTCGGGCGGGTTTGATTTTGTTTCTGGGAGAAAAATTGAGCAGAAGATGGTTGATTACAATATAGAAGCTGAGAGATTTGGAGGTGCTGATAAAGTAACATTTTTTACTGAAGAATGAAGTTTTGTTGTTTTAAAGCTATTTGGGACAATGTTTGTTTGTTTATTGTTCGTTTGTTTGTTTGTTTATGTTTATAGGTTATGCTTATGAAGAATTATCAGAAGTGTCACCTGATCATAAGTTTCTTGCATATACTATGTATGATAAGGACAATGACTCCTTTAGATTGTCTGTACGGAATTTGAATTCTGGTGCATTGTGTAGTAAGCCCCAAGCAGATCGAGTTTCGAATTTGGCTTGGGCCAAGGATGGACAAGCATTGCTGTATGTTGTTACTGATCAACATAAGAGGCCTTGTCGGTTGGTATTACATGGGCTTTATAACATTTTAGTGTGATTTATCTCATCGTTGTGTGCTTTTTTTCTTCCTTGTTGAATTCAACAGCATGAAGTTGAATTTTTGTTCTTTTGTCATCAGAATATATTGTAGCATGATCGGATCAACCGAGGAAGATGTTTTGCTTCTAGATGAGCCAGCAGAAAATGTTTATGTTAACATACGACACACGAAGGATTTCCGCTTTGTGACTGTAAATACTTTCTCTACAACATTCTCAAAGGTATCACTTTCAAAATGCTTTTTCTCAACTCGAGATCCTGACATTGAAACGGAATAATAATCATGACCATGTTTTAGGTCTTTCTGATAAATGCAGCCGATCCATTATCTGGCATTACTTTAGTTTGGGAATGTGAAGCTCAAGCCCACTGCATAGTTGAACATCATCAAGGATGCCTTTACTTGTTTACTGATGCTGCCAGAGGGGGCCAATTGGTTGATCATCACTATCTTCTTCGATGTTCAGTTAATGCTTCTTCTGGTCCAAGGATCTGGGAGGTTGGTGGGTTAACTATGTGCAATCACTTTGTCTATTATTCCCTGATTGTTGTCTGGTGACCCAGTTGATACCATTGGTTGGATAGTATGGTGCTTGACAGCTTGATATAATTTTGCTGCATATCTCTTTTCTGTTCTTATTTTCACTACTTTATACCTTTTTCTTTCAGCATTTTTCTTAGTAATTTTTCCTCGTGGTTAAAACTCACCTATATTTCATAAATCTTTTCTGTTTTGGCGAACACATTTACTTCATAAATTCTTTTCTCAATCACTGCATTTATTGCAGAGAGTATTTGAAGATGACCGAGATATGGTTATTGAAGATGTTGATTTCTGTAATACACACTTGACACTAATCATACGGGAAAAATGCAGCTTTAGACTTTGTTCAGTTCCTCTACCTATGCCTGCTCGGAAGGTAACATAGTGGTTTCACTAAGAATGCATTTATGGTATAACTGTTCTGCTATTCTCATCTTTTCTTCTCTTGTTCTGGCAGGATGCAGTTAGACTGAAAGAACTTAACCCTACATTCCTTCCTCTTCCAAATCATGTTTCTCAAATTTGGCCTGGACCAAATTATGACTACTACTCATCAACCATGCGCTTTACAATATCATCACCTGTGGTATGACCCGTAAAAGTCATTAATGTTAGCAGATGGTTTCCTCATGCTTTTCTAGCTGCGTATTTTCATACTAAATTTAATATATAATAGGCATTTAAATTATATTATACTTGGATTCTGATTCAGAGATAATGGGAAGATATGAATGAAAACTAGTATCTGTAAGACCAGACATTCAACCAGTTAGAGTGATTTTGTTGTTTGATCAATTGGGAATTCTGAGGGTTTTCTTTTTTGTCGTACGGTTTTATGAGGTTTTAGTGTCTGAGGGTTAGAGTTTATATCCAGTTAGCATACAATGCATGCTTTGCTCTTTCATGATACCCCTTTTTATGTCCTTTGCTCGCACATCCTTTCTGATTTTAATAACAATGAAGATTTCTTCCAACTTCTTTTCTCCATGTGAATGTTATCTTCCTCTTATATATTTTGCAAAAGTGTGCATCTCCACTTGAACATCTCCAAATTTTTGCAGATGCCTGACGCTGTAGTTGATTATGAGCTGTCAAGTGGCAATTGGAATATTGTCCAACAGCAAAATTTGCTCTATGAAAGAACAAGAATTTTGTATGGAACAGCCTCCTCAGGAGGCATTGCCAATGGATCCTCGAATAATTTGAATTCTGATTTTCTAAATGAAATCAAATCTGAAGATGATAACTTGTGGAATTGCCTCTCAGAGTTTTATGCTTGCGAACAATATGATGTCTCCTCTTATGATGGAGTCATGATTCCTTTAACAATTCTGTACTCACGCAAAAACAAAAATAATAATCAAAATCCTGGTTTGCTTCATGGGCATGGAGCTTATGGTGAGTTACTTGACAAGCGGTGGCGCAATGATTTGAAAAGCCTTCTTGATCGTGGTTGGGTTATTGCATATGCTGATGTTAGGTATGTTTTTCACCTGTACTGCAACTATTCAGAAGTTTTTTGGCTCAGCTTATTTCTAGTGTGAATGCAGTTAAATCCTTGTTTGAAATGGTTACCGTTCGTCTGGGCTTGTTTAAAGTTTAATTATCTACAGCACATTGTGTTTGCAGAGGTGGAGGTGGTCATGGGAAGGCATGGCATCATAATGGTAGACAACAGAAGAAACTTAATTCAATCAAAGATTTTGTCTCCTGTGCCAAGTTCCTTGTTGAAAATGAGTTTGTGCAAGAAAACAAGCTTGCTGGTTGGGGATATAGTGCTGGAGGACTTTTGGTGGCTGCTGCCATTAATAGTTGCCCAGATTTATTTCGTGCTGCCATTTTGAAGGTATACATGTTTCACTTATTGCAAAACCATGTAGTATAATATACAAAGCTGTCATTGTTATCAAGTAAAATGACTTGAGCAATCAACTTCATGGTTACCTTATACAATAAAAAAATATCATTGTCATTGTTCTCCCTTGATCATATGAAGGTATTGCTTGTGCCAGACGATTTTCTGCAATTCTTTTTGGTGGTCGGGACACTGTAATTAAAAAGTTCTGTAGATTTATTTAGCATTTGCAATTATATGGCTGTTTGTTAATATCTTTTATCAGTTCTTCATTCTTGTATTCCAATAATTATATATTCCTTTTGTTCAGGTTCCCTTTTTAGATGCAACCAGCACTCTTCTCCATCCCATTTTACCACTCACAGCAGCTGACTATGAAGAGTTTGGGTGTCCAGGGGACATTGATGATTTTCATGCCATAATGAAATATTGTCCTTATGCCAATATTCAGAAAGATGTCCTTTATCCTGCTGTGTTGATAACCTCGTCCTTTAATACACGGTAATTTGCTAACATGTTGTCAGGTTTTCTTTGTATAGGCTGTGATCAGGCAGATACTCAAAACACAAATGCAAATTTTTTTCTTGACACATGTAAAGTTGGTGAACTCATCTGATAGTGGCAAGACCAAAACCACTGGGAGTGAGCAAATTATGACAGGAACTCTGTCATCCATTTTTTTTTCCTCAGAGAATTTATCTTGAAATGCATTTATGAATTTCAAACATTAGGACCCTGAACTGGCTGTTTGAGAATTTTATTCATGTTGGAAACTCTTTAGTTGTCCTTTGTGACTTTCTTTTATTCGTGTGACTTGATATGCTCTTGGTTTGATGATTATTGGCCCTTAAGTTTTTGCTTTTAATTTACTCTTGTCCCTTGTTTCCCATTTGATGCTTGATAGATAATTCTCTTTAGTTGATTCTCATTTGTCTTACATGATTTTAGATGAAATTGCTCTCTGCTACTCAGGTTAATGGCTTACATTTATTGAGTAGTCTCTTTTTCTATATAAAACAAAATGGTTTTATGTTCTATGAATAATAATTGAATTGTCAAACTCCCAAATTCGTTTAGATAGTGATAGATATAAATGAAGTTCATCTCAAAAGTTATACTCATTGCTGAACTGCATGTTCATTTCAAGTCATGTTATTCCTTTGAATTTGAAGTTAAGTCACTACTGTTGTGTCACAAATTTGAGCCTATCTCTCTGAATAGTGGTGTTCATCGACTGTAACTAACAATATTTGGAATTGAATTCAGATAAATTTTTCAATTTTGAATGGTAGCCAATTTTTTTCAAAATACATCTAATTCATATTGAGAGCTACAAACTTGAGCTGATGTTTGCGGCAAATAATGTGCTCTCAAAATGTTAGGTGGATAAATTGCTCTAACTTCAAGCATATATCATAGATGTCAAAAGGCACATAATAAATGGAATGGTGTATGTATTCGTACTCTTGCACACTTTGAGCTTATTTAGTGAAGTTCATTAATGAGGAATAGAGGGACGCCACCATTGGTATTAAATAAAGTGTGTGCATTTTGTCAAATCAGAGATATCTCACGATTGTACACACAGACATATTATTATGCATACATGATGTTTATTAGAGTGGTTCATGTTTCTTGTTTGAAATAATTTATCTACTTGCTTCTGCATAAAACTTAATGGCTTTGATTCCTAAAGCAATGACTGATTCAAGACTTTTTTTTTTAATTATTGTCCTTTGAAATTGTTATTATATGTTTATTATGTCAAAGTGGTTCTGCTTTTTCAATTTTTAGAAACAATGATTGCTCTTCTTTTTCTTTTGTCTTGAGTGGGATGATCATGTTATTTATCCTTGATATGTTTCAGATTTGGGGTTTGGGAAGCAGGAAAATGGGCTGCACGAGTTCGTGAACATGCTATTTATGATCCCAAACGCCCGATACTACTTAACTTAACTACGGATATAGTGGAGGAAAACAGATACCTGCAGTGCAAGGAATCAGCATTAGAAACTGCATTTCTTATAAAGATGATGGAATCATAAGTAGGGGTTCACTAGTGCCACCTCATCTCTGAATCTGTTGATCTTTTCCATAAGCTGGTGAAGTGGGATATCATCTTTGTGAAGATCTAAGATTTGGATCTAACTTAAGTTGCCAACCAGGAACCACTCACGAGCTGAAGGAATTCTTTTCTTTACTTTCGTTTGTTTGTTAATATTTAAGTCATACTTGGTTTAATATTTCGGAGCATTTGATCTGGCCTGCTGAAGTTGAAGTGGTTTTAAATTTTTAATTGCATAGTGGCCAATACAGTTGGAACGGAGAACTTTATATGGTGCAGAGACCAGATCTTCAATTTCTGGTGAGATGTTAGCTTTCTCTTATTGAGATTGCAAGTTTGTTATGTGTCCATATCAATGTTATTCCTAAGAAATTTTGTAGACCAAAATTTTATTTGGGTTTGGAAGGTACTCTTACCTTTTCTCTTTATAATATAACACAATAATTCAGGAAGCATTAGGATGAACTTCTACATATCTTTGTTTATGCAAACATTTTCTTGATTATGACTATGACATGCAATATCTTTCAAATCTTTTAGTTTAGTAGCCAACTAGCTTAATCAGCTGAAGTTTGTCAACGATTCACTGTCACCAACCACCGCGCCAAAGTTCCTTTTAGAAGCAACTTCCCCATAGGAGCCCTCAAAGAAGCTTTGTCAAACATGGCACCATTCTTGTTATACTTTATTATGCAATCTTTTGGATTGTACAGAAGGTTTCCTATTTGAAATGGCAAGAGTATCTGGTGGTGACCGGTTGAGGTTTCTTTTTTTTGTTTATTTCTAAGAAAAGCATGTGGTGATGATCATCATGATATGGTTTCAAAATGAAACTTGCAGTGCCATGTCCACACCAACTTTATGAAAAAGACCCGCTCAAGCTCTCCTAGAACACTGAGAAGTGAGAATCCACAGGCACCAAAAGAAAAGGAAGCAGAATCATACATGCGCCCCCCATTATTTCCGTGGGAAACAAACTTAAATGGGTATGGCCCAATGATGATAATTACTAAATGGGAACTTGATGGCGAGCTTTGCATTATGCAAGGAGATATCCGTTTCCTGTTAACATCAAGTCACTGCTCCTCGGTGCATGATTTTGCCCATATTAATGGTTTTGGCCATTTCTTTTCCATACTAAAAGCAGATTAAGTCTTTGTTGAATTGAAATTTGACACTAACAGAAAAATGCTTATTTCAATGTCAAGAAAAAGACGACTACTTTGGGTGAGAAGATATAACAAACATTACTGCTCAAGACAACAACATGTAGGGACAATACAGGCAGTTTAAAGACCAAACAACTTGCTACCTCAGCTAAGGCCTAAGGCTACTTAGGCAGGACCATGTTCATGATCAGCAAGGCTATTCAGTCAACTCTTTTCATCGAAATTCCAGTCAAGACCCTGCATCATCTCCTAACAGATCAGATACATCCTAAGGCTACTTAGGCAGGACTATGTTCATGATCAGCAAGGCTATTCAGTCAACTCTTTTCATCGAAATTCCAGTCAAGACCCTGCATCATCTCCTAACAGATCAGATTCATTAAGCTATGAATTTCCAAGGACTGGTAAACATTCTCCTCATTGATTAACAAAGCTTGCTAGTAGTAAAACCACGCAATCCCAACCAGAAACGAAAATTCCTGGTCCAATTTCAAGAATCAAAATTACTACCATGCTGACAGAACTTGGGATTCAAAGTAATGAATAGACCACTGAATTGTATTATAGACTACACAGGCAAAATAAGGTGAGTTTTGTATTTTACAGATGCAAGAAATTTGATTTTGTATAGAGCAAAAGCAGAAAGTTTTTGGTGCTGAAAGTTATATCCATATAATTCTGCTTTGAGGTCAACATAACTCCCCGAGTTGATACAGATTCTAAAGCCACCTCTACAAAAAACCCAAAAGGGAAAAATCAAACAAACAAGAATTAACAAATTCACCCGTTGCATCAAAGAGTCGCGAGGAAGAGCAAAAGGATCTGGCCACACAGATTTAACACCTCCCAATCTTCGGCTCTGACTCTCAGATTTTGCACCCCAATTGATAGATGTCCTGGAAATCAAACCTCCGTGCCCTCTTCAACAGTTGGAAGGCCACCCTCGCTGATAAAGGTTGGATTAAGAAACTTGGAAACAAAAGCCCACAACTTGTAGACATCCTCAAAGTTGGTCAGAAATCCGAGAGATGCTGTGACAACCTCAACCCTTATGAACCCACCTTTTCCGTTATTATGCCCGTTTTCCATTGGTCTGCACAGAGTCGTATCTTCAAGGTTCACAGAACCACGTTGCTGTCTTGGGCTATCTAGAATCCTTATGTGACTAAGGAAACCAATGCCAAGAGAGATACCTTCTCTTTCAGCCAGCTTCTGAACAACTTCTGGATTTATGAGCCCCCGGTTTCTATCTCTGACGTTGAAAGCTACAGCTGCACCCCTTTCATATTTTATTTTTGGGCCATAAATGTGTACAAGATTTACCCTTCCATCTCCATCTGAACTGGGTAACCTGAGTTGAAGTAAAGAAGTTACTAGCCAGTTGATCAAAAATCTCAGCCGGAGAGTAGTTTTGTTCAGACCCAACATATTCACATGATCCAAATGTCGGCAAGTTATCTCAGGTTCCCTTCGATCCCAATCTTGACCATCAACATATTCTCCATCAGTGCTGTAATCTTCATCGTCGAGGCTGGTAGCAGATATCTCTCCTGGCTCCAGAGTATGGCTTGGACGCTCTTTGCGGTTGTCCTCCATGCTAAATGATACCCTTCTTTCCCTGCTTGGATGTTCATTCTCTTCCAACCCGAAGAATCTACTACCAGCATATCTACTCCCTTCCCTTCTCCCCAACAACCTGAATTCACCTTCTGTTTCTCGTCTTATAGCACTTTCTTTCATCTCCGAGCAAATTGCAGCAGTTGAGCCATTTGTTAGGTTATGATGCGATCCAGAGGTTGAATTATTGTTATGGGATCTGTTTATGGCGGAGTTTGAAAGGGAGCTGGTTCCCGGTTCTTCCTCAATCTCATGAACATGCAAATGATCTGAGCCCTTATTATTTCTTGAAGAGAGGTCTGTTTCTGAAAATTGTTCTTCTTCAGGAACCTCCTTAACACGGTCCAGTTCCTGTGAAACTGATAGAACAGCAGCATCAAATGACAACATATGGTGGTCATCATGTGATCCCAAGTTTACCCCTTTGTCATCATACATTGGGCTGCCATATATCTTAGATGTTGGTTTTGGAGAGAGTCGCTTGTTGTTCTTCTTGCCAGAAAACCAGAAAGGTGGTAACGGAGAGGCCAGTTTCTGCTTGTTCAATTGGCCAGCATTGTCTGATCCCAAGGGACTCTGACCCAAATCAATCCAGAATGAGTTGTCTGACGATTCATCTTCACTAAAGACAGGGCTTTTCATCACTTCCCCCACCGAAATACTTTCAGTTTCTTCAAATATAGTGCTTGTTCCATCTCTGTCAGAACTGTTCTCATGATCCATCTCAGTCTCGAATACATCCCTCACCTGAGCAGATGTGAAAGCACCAGAAAAGGCAGGCAACTGTGATCCTGGGCGAATTTCTGTGGTTTTTTCAGCATTCCCAGCAACCTCATCATCTTCAACACCAACCAACCCATCCAGCCCATCCACAGAATCACTCAAATACATAGGATACTCAGGTGTAATCTTTACCATTCCAGACCCTGTACTCCCAGACTGATTTTGGAGGCTTCCCATCACTGATTTCTTGATAAGAAGACATCCAAAACCAGTGGGGTCATGTCCGAATACTTTGTAAAATGATGTGATAATGAAGTCAGGACGGAACAAGGACAAACCAAGTGAATCCATATCTTTAGGACCCAATGAACCAGCATCAAGCAATACGTGCCAACGGTTCTGTTGAGCCAGCGCCATCCACTGGTACGAATACTTTGCCCCAGTAACTCTTGACTGCACTGGAAATACAAACAAACCAACTGCAGAATCCTTCTTCCTTCTCTTCTTGTTCAAAATTTGCTTTCTCAAATCAGTGGAACAAAGTTTAAGAGTTGGCCATTTAAACCATGCACTATAGACTTTTGCGCCCTTCTCTTTGGCACTTTGAGCCATCCAATTCACAGACTGGCTCTCGTAATCAAACATGGTCAACAGCTTCTTATTGGTATGAAAAGGGTACGATTCAGCAAGTAATTTAAAGGCCGAGCCTCTACTCACAGTGAAAACAAGACCATACTCATGCTCAGGGATATTCAAATAATCCATTATTCTAGTCTTTATATCATGTTCCACAGTGCCCTTCTCAGCACCACCATACAGAGCATGGTTACTCAAATTGGCAGTTATCTCCGATAAGCTAAATGTTGAAGACTCCCAATAATGCAAAGACTGAAGATATGAAAAAAGCCCAAATCCACAGTAATCAAGGCATACCTTTGGAGACAAATGTGCATATTCATCTAACCTTAACTGATCAACCTTCTCTGACGACTGATACTTTGGATACATCGTGAGGAACTTGGAAAATGCCTCAAGAAGGTCAGGTATAGAATCTTCATTCTCAAATATTCGTTCAGCAGCTAGCGCTGTGGCACGCAAGAATTCTCGCTGCGCATGGAGCCTTGCTAGTGATCTTGACCTCCCAAGACTCTCATCTTGGTTTGCAAGAGTGTCAGACTCTATATCTTGAGATTTAACGAGTGACCCATCTTCAGATGCTTCTTCAAGTGCCTCCCTGAGCTTGTGTTCTTGAAGTTTTCGAAGAATTGATGAGTTCCTCTTGATTTCAAGACTGGATTCAGACCCATCTTTCCTTCTGCTCTTCTTGTCCAACAGCAGAGCAGCACAGTGAGATATAGGTTTCCACAGTGAAAGATGCATCAAATCTTGTAACTTCACAATCAACTGAGACAAAGCCAAGAAAGCAAATCTAGCTCGAGATTCAACAAAAACAGTTTGGGTTCAGCTCATCTAAGAAAAACTCAGAATTCACAAAAAAAAAAGAAGGGTCAGCTTCAGAACCCTAACCAGATCAAGATTTGTTTCAAAGAATCCAACTTTTTTATAAAGAACCCAAAACTATAAACAGAATCTATACAAAGATGCAGGCTTCAACAAATTGCAGGTCAAAAACCAGAGCTCATAATTGAAATGACTCGTTTCACTAAAGTCAGAAAACCCATTTCAGTAAAGAGTACAAGAAAGAAACAAATTTAGAAGAAACCCAGGAAAGCAAGAAAGAGAGAGTCAAACCCTAGAACCCCGAAACCCAGATCCCTAAATCTTGCAAAAAAAAAAACAGTCCCACACAACAAGCAAGACTGTCAAAAGAAAGAAACAGAAAAAGGTTTCAAGTTAAATGGATACACAGTTTAAAGAACCTTTTTTTAAACACACTTGTATCATCAAGACTCCATTAATACACTCAAGAGAGCTCAAAAAAAGAACCTCTCTTTCTTTTTTCAGTCCCTCTCTCTCCCTCACTGCACCACATAAATAAAAGGAACAAACAAAGAATGCTCATTTACTATTACTACCGCTATGTAAATCTAATTAAAATAAAAGGAAAATTATACAAGTATTCTACACCTTACTTTATTTTAAACTTTATCTTAATTATTCTAAAAATTACAAAAAATATCATTTGGTCAATAAAAAAATTTCAAATTACATAAAATAATGAAAATAACCCCATATAATTTTCGTTTATATATATATATATATATATATATATATATATATATGTATATATATATTCTCAATTTTTTTTCAAATCAAAACTTCAATAAAAGCAAAAAATTGTGATGATATCTTAAAAGCAAAGAGAAATTAAACTCGCATAGGAGGACTTTTTGTCTCTTTATTTTTTTATGAACAGTTAAGTTATACAAATATCTTTAAATTAAAAAAAAAAATAGAAGCATTGTTTGAGATGGGAGTTGTTTGGTAATTATAAAAAAAATTAATATTATTAAAAAATTATTGACGTTTAACAATCCCATGTAATTTGGATGGTAAATACAAGAACGTTAGATTATCAAAATCAGTCATCCGCGATGACATTTGAAGCAACACTTTGTGCTCTTTATAATGATGGGTTGCATATTCACGACATGAGTGTGGTTGGGTTTTAGTGTTTTTTTTTCTTTTTTTTTCTTTTCTAGCTTAGAAATTCATATCAGTGATTCTAAAAATTATCTGTGTCTTCTAATTTTTATTTCTATTAATTTTGATATTTATTTTTTTATTACTATATGTTTTGCTTTAAAAGTTTTTTGAAATTTAAATTATTTTCAAATTCATCCAGTTATTTTATTTCATTTAGTTTTTTTATCTAATTTAACTTTCATTTTTTTTATTGCTATTTTGTTTATGTTTTACCCTTTTCAATTTAATCCTTTATCGTTTTAGTTTTTTAGTTTTTTATTCAATTGATGTTCTCATTTTCTTCATTGCTATTTTTTTTAATTTATTTTTTTTCAATATAATCCCTAATTATCTTCTTTTATTTGGTTTTTATATCATATTTGATCCTCGTTGTTTTTATTACTACTTGTTTTGTTTTTAGATTATTTTTCTATGATTGGAAATGATTTCAATACAGTAATCCCGATCTCATAACCCATGCCACTAGTTTTGTATTATCTTGGTTTAAGTTAGGTCTATTCTTTAGATTTTTTATTGATTAGCTTTTTTTAATTTCATCATTCAACATGGGGTTACTAGGACACGAGCTTCGTTATTTGTTTTGCCTTTTTTTTTAGTTTATCTCGATTTTATATCTTGGATAGGGAGTTAGTCGAGTTAACTCAAGTTGAATCGAGTTTTTTTCTCGACATTTTATTATGAAATTCATTTTTTTAATTTTTTAATTTGACATTATATTATTAACCCTTGCGCTTTGTGATATTTCTTTTTTTTTTCATGCGATCATCCTGAGCAGTTCAGGTTAGTCAAGTTAACTTAGATTAACTTGTATTTTTTTATTTAGCTTCGGTATTTGTTACTAGTTTTTTTTTTTAAATCTAATGTTTTATCTCGATCTTATATTGTGGGTGACAAGTTAATCAAGTTAACCTATGTTGATAAGGGTGTGTGTTTTCCTACATTGTATTTTAAATTTTTTTTTTTAATTCTATACTTTGATATTATAAGTCATTGAGGTTTTTTTTTACATAATTATTTTAATCTCACATATTAGTTCGTATGTTATTTAAATTAAGCCGTATTAACTTGGTATGTTATTTCCTAAATATAAATATTTTTTATGTTAAAAAAAAAAGATTCGGATCGACGATGTAAGACAGTGACACGTATCTAGTTTTCTCTAGAATAAAACATAGGCAGTTTTGTTTTGATAATGATAAGTGCTAACCCCACTTTGCTCTCTCTCTCTCTCTCTCTCTCAATTGACTATCTCTCCTTGGCAAAACAGTGACAGAAAGGACATTGACTTTTCTCGACCAAATGTAACTGGTGTTCTTACTGTCTTTAATAATCTTATTATTATTATTATTATTATTATTATTAGTAACTAATTGGCCAATTAATTGTTTTTCTCTCATTTTTAAATGATTTATGCTCCGTGGTGGGACCTACTCAGTCATTTTTCTTCATAGGGTCAGTGCTAGAAAGTCAAATAATCAGCTGGTGGCTTGTAAGCTAAAAGCTGTTTTCTGTCCAACCAGGTAGCTGCTGAGTCCAAGCCTCCCTTCCAAGTCCAATAAACTAATGTTTATTTTTCTATTTTTAATGGAAAAAATGTAGCCATGTAGATAGTGTTCTCACGTCGACAAGATTTTGCTGAATATTTTAATGATTTTTTTTTAAAAAAAAATCTCAAAAATTTAGGAAACGGTGCATAATTTAAAATGCTGGTGAATCAGCTGTATGATTTTTCTACAGATTTTTCTTTCTTTTACAAGTGGAGATGGTTGTGATTTTGAATTTTATCCACCAAAATGTATTATAAATTTAAATAGAACATAATTTCAAGTGTTTTTTTTTATTATCTACTGAATGCATGCATGATGCTTGAAGTTAGAGGCGAGTTTTGGTTTGGTTGGGTTCGGTTTAAATAAAAAAACTCAATCAAACTATATTTTCTTTTAAATTGAATTAAATCTATTTAAAAAACCAGTTCAAGCTAAATTGCTCAATTCAATTTAGATTTTTATCAAACGTTGTCGATTCAATCCATGCATCTTTTAGTTGAGTTTTTTTTAGGTTTTAAGGTAATGGACTTGAGAATTTTATTTTTATTTTCTAATCAATTTGTTTTAATAACTCAATTTAGTTTTTCTTTTTAATTTTGATATTTCAATTTATTTTAATATTTCAGGTTTTTTTAATTATTTTACTCCCTCCTAATTGAAACTGTACTGCAATACCTTGGACCATAGTGCATTGACCTAATTGATGTGTTTTATAAATAGTCACATGTTGAGAAACAAGTTAGTTTGTTTGCTGAATCAATCATGATCAGTTCGTTTATCTGGGTTCCACTTTAAGACATTGTATGTTTTTATGGTGTAAATTTATTTTTATATTTTTAAATTATTTTAATGTGTTGATATTAAAAATTAATTTAAAAAAATTAAAAAAATATTATTTTAAAATATTTATAAATAAAAAAGATTTTAAAAAACAACTGCAATCATATTAATAAATATATTTAATTTTTTTTACAGTCTTTTGTTCTTGCTACAACAAAATGTTATTGGAGTTGTGACTACAACATCTCAGTAGTTCGTTTATCTGATTCTGTTTAAAAATATTGTATGTTTTTTATGTAATTTTTTTTTAAAAAAATTTAAATGTTATTTTATTTTAAATTATTTTTTTATGTTTTAAAATTGCTTTAATATATTGGTATAAGAATAAATTTAAAAAAATAAAAAATATTATTTTAAAATATTTATAAACAAAAAATATTTTAAAAAATAACCATCTATACCTCCAGTAATTTTATTTTTTTTACAGTTTCACGAAGTGTATTTTATACTTGCTACAACAAAATGTCGTTGGAGTTGCTACTCCATCATCTCAGTTGTGATTTAGGTTTTTTTCTTTTTAAAAAAAAAAAACTAGTTGGTGTCTTGTTTTTCATTGAAGAAAAATCCCAAAAGTTTCTTGCGATTTAAGGTTGTTTCTCGTCGTATTTGGGTCTTTTGCTTGTGGCTAGAAGTAGGTGATCGAGCGCAAGACTAGGATTATTCTATGAGTATTTTTATAGAGACAGGACAAGATAGAGCAAAGAAGGTGTCGTTGTTCTCTAAAATAATTAAATCATTTTAGTTTCTAGCCCTCTTGGTCAACTCTTAGAAGAGGATTTAATTTAATTTTATTAGGGATATTAAATTCAATAGTCCACGACCACTTCTTTTAATTTAATTAGGGAAATAGAATTTAATTTAATGTAATGCCATCATCTTATACTATACTTTCATGTGTGTGTCTATATATTTATATACACACACACACACCATCAAATATGATATCTTAAAATACATCTTCTTCTTCCTTTTATTTTCCTTGGATTCTCATATTGGATTCAACTTAAAAACGTGATTGTTTTATATTTTAAAAATATTTTCAAACAAATTTAAATTTTACTTATTTTATTTTTTGATTTAAATTAATAATTTTTTTGATATTTTCAAATTATTTTGATGTGCTAATATCAAAAATATTTTTTAAAAATAAAAAATATTATCTTAATATATTTTTAAATAAAAAAACTTAAAAATATAATTATTACCATAACTTCAAATACAGTAAACAACATCTAAATGGCAAAGCCAACTCCTTTATAGTTAGCAATAAATGTTATTAATGATAACCCAAGGTTTATTCTGTAGAGGTCACAAGTTCGAGTTTCATAAATTTTAAAGTCACTAGAAATTTACATAGCTGTTAACTTTAAAGCTCATAAAATTAATTAAAATACACACAAGCTGGTCTAAACATTTACATTAAAAATAAAAAAAAGTTATTAATGCCGGTCAATTTATGTCATGCATTCCAGGTTGATGAAGAAGTAATCGTTACCATAACTTCAAATACAGTAAACAACATCTAAATAGCACATCCAACTCCTTTATAGTTAGCGGTAAATGTTATTAATGATAATTCAAGGTTTATTTTGTAGAAGTCACCAGTTCGAATCTTATAAATCTTAAGGTTATTAGAAATTTACATAACTGTTAATTTCAAAGCTACTAAAATTAATCAAAATACGTGTAAGGTGGTCTAAATATTTACGTTAATAATAATAATAAAAAAAAAGTTATTAATGCCGGTCCATTTATGTCATGCATTCCAGGTTGATGAAGAAGTATTAATGTTTGTGGTCATGACATGCCCTATTAAAGGTGGTAGGTGTTGTGGGGACACCTGTCCTCAAAAGAGTCCAAAAACTCATTTACACACTCTGCCCTATGTACAAACCACCCATCTAAAATGGGAAATTGTTTTCGTTTTCTTTGGGGAAAAAAAAAAAATTCTTTCTTCTTTCATAAAACATTATATTCTTTCATTTACATACTCTTACACCCACCCTATTTATACTTACATTTCAATGTTTTTAATTTTTAATTTTTTAATTTTTCAAATTTATTTCACATGGTAATATCAAAAATAACTTTCTAAAAATAAAAAAAATTTATTTTAATGTATTTTTAAATAATAAACACTTTAAAAAGACCGTTACCGCATTATCAAACACTCTTTTAGTGAGTGTTTTTTTTAAATATAAAACATTATATATTTTTTTTGTCATTTACACTCTTAGGGAGTATTTGAGAGGATAATTGCAGTTATTTTTTAAAGTATTTTTTTTTTTGCTCGAAATACATTAAAATAATATATTTTTTTTATTTTATAAAATTCATTTTTGATTTTAACATATCAAAATGGTTCAAATTTTTTTTTTCTTCATGAAACATCGTTTAAAACCCCATTACAAGCTTACTAATTTAGCTTTGCCGGATGATTAAGTGCAAACCACCCAACTAGGATGGGAAAATGTTTTGTAAACTATACGATTTTCGCTTTCTTCGAAGAAAATATGTTATTTTTTCATAAAATAAATTATATTTAGCCTCCATATAGTCTGCTAATCCTCATCAATGTTAATTAGAAAATCCAAAATCACAAAATTAAGATATATCCATTTGAAAAACCACATATTTATGTTCGTGAATGGGTACAAAAATGTTAGGTCAACTCCCAAAGCCAGCCATAAACAGGTCATCACTTGCTACCAGCAAAAGAGCACCCTCCGCATTGGATCCCCATTTTCTCAGCAGCAGGGCTTGTGCATGGTGGCCCACCTCCTGCTGCGGCTGCCCAAAAGGGCGAAAAGGCCACTAGCTAGCTAGATCACAGTTTACTTTGCTATCCTGAGAAATTGACCGAAGCCAAAAAAGTTGGCTCTAACAGCAGCTTCATTTGTCGAGGATATAAAAGTAATTGTACGAAAAAGTGCTCCACCTCTTGAAGATAATATCAATTTTAACTTCTTTCTTCAGATTGAATCTTTGACTTAATATTTAAAGTAGTTTATTTAAAATATAAAAAGTTACCTTAATTGTTTTATAATTTAGTTGTTTCCATTTATTTTAAACTTCGGCGGCGCGTGTATAACAATTTACATTCTAAATCATTTTGTAATTTAGTCTATTTTACACTCAGCAAGAAAATAAATTATATATTTTTACAACATGTATGTTTATATCCTAAATCATACTATAGTTTAGTTTATTTTACATTTAATAAGAAAATAAATAGATGATGATGATGATAATTCTTTATTAAAATATTTTAAAAAAAACTAATTTCAGTTAATGTATAAGTTAATTCAAAAACTATCTTTTATTATTGAATAAAAAACAATAGAAAAACTGAAAATTAAACTGTGTTTTTTTTTAAAAAAAGAAAAAATTGGTCTGGAAATGGAAGTTGAGTTCTTGGGTGTCTCTTAAATGACGTGACGTTGCCACGCGTCAATTTTGATAGCGATGTATGAGTAGGCAATTACTGAAAATAGGTGGCCAATTATGAAATAGAGCTCCACTATTCAATTAATGAGACTAACACCCAGTATTATGATTTTCGTAATCATAATTTTGAAATCCAGCTTTAATTGATGTTTAATTGATGGGTTGATTTAAAAATTAAAATTAAATCAGATTTAAAAAAATAAAAAAAATTATGATCCGATATGACTCGTAGCGTGATAGGCTGACCCAACAAAACCTAGTTAAAAACCTGTTAAAACGACATCGTTTTGCTTTTTTAATAAATAAAAATTGACCTGAACGATCCGGTGACTTAATCAAAACTTAATGACCCAGTCAAAATCTGAAATCAGGATCTTGAACTGGGCCTCTCACCAAGCCGAGTTTAAAAATTATAATTGTAATTATTACCTATCTCACAATGACAATAATGTAAATAAATAAATAAATTTCATGTCGGCATAGACATGGCCATGAAGGAGAGGACCTAAGAAACCATCATCAATCATGGAATTACTCCTCTCTAATTCCAGATCATGATAAATACCTATCAGTTGCCAAACAATGAGACATTGATTGCAATTTTCAAACTATATAATAAAAATT
>Ga0325414_1002387_pt1 | contig 18983 bp, 12 predicted proteins | sample PopdelMetagenome_8_FD_206183 | JGI IMG/M metagenome (GOLD analysis project Ga0325414, IMG submission 206183) | Populus deltoides microbial communities from Bellville, Georgia, United States - Leaf-PdKOR-R3 | ecosystem: Host-associated > Plants > Phyllosphere > Phylloplane/Leaf | place: USA... | reverse complement strand
TGTAAATTTGGATGATATTATTTATAAAATAGAACAACTTTTCAAATAAATCAATGCATTACCCTTGCAACAGAAGCATTAATTTCTGGTATAAACCCCATATATAATTGTGTTTTCAGAGCTGAATCCGAGAAGAATTTTATGGTAATTATAAATAAGAATCTCTATCGAATTAATTTAAGTAAATCATATGGTATATGAAATTCAGATTTTTGGTGTGAAATTACCGATTATCTAGTTTAATAATATTGAGCATATCTTATAATTCGACTGTTGGATTAGTTTAAAATATTACAAGGGGTCTTCTGACATACTTTTTTATCTTGGGTTAAAATTTAAAGGCAATTAAAACTTGAGAATGTCCTAAAAATAAAGATATAATGTCGGGTTAGTGCAATAAGCTAGAATTATGAGGGGATGAATATGGGTATAACAGTAATTGATCTAGAAAACCTGATATAACCACTATACATGCTACTGCTCACGCTAAACAGTAGCTAAGAAGAGAGAAAGAGGCTTCACTCTTGCCTCTCTTCAAAATCATTTGAGAAATCCTTTTAAAATTATGAGATTAATGCTTGCAAATACATTTGTGAGAAGAGAAACACACTTAGACTAAAATTAAGAAGCTTGTTTGGAGGAGAGGAGCTCGAGGGACAAGTAGGGGTAATGAAGAAGAATAATAATCAAAGAAAAAATTAGAAGAATTCTTTAAATTGAGCTCAAAATTGTTGGTAAAAATATTTTTCTTTAGTTTTCCTATTTGATTTCATAGTTAATAAAGAATAATTGAAAAAACTTCAATATTGTAATTCTAAGGTTCTTGAAAATATGTAGGAAATGGAGGTTTATTTGAACAAATGTGTTAAAATGGCAATCAAAAGGCTTAAATCAAGAAATGATGGAAGAAAATTGAAATATTTGAGGAGAAAACCTTACCAACAGGCCTTGTCATATTTGGAAGAAAATGAGGGGTGGAAGTTTGAGTTAAAACTTGTAATAAGAAGTGTTTGAATAGGCTATAATAATAGAATAATGCATTAAAAATAAGCTTTGTTAAGTGAATAAAATAGATATATTCTGGTGCATGATCAAGAATGAATATTTGAAATGCTAGAATGAGAAATTGTATGTATACAATGTTAAAATGAAAGACTAAATAGATTGTGAATAAATTATGTGTATGTTTGTGAATGAGATGGAGGAAATGCATTAAAGTAAGAGAAAGAATTTGGTTAACAAGGCTTGTATAAGGCCGGTCATAAGAATATTTTGTTAGAAATTGATTAGTTGATGAAAATTATCATAGATTGTAATTAATAGGGTGTAATTATTGTTTTGATAATGATAATGATGTAAGAACATTAGTTGTTAAGGTTTATTACGTATGTTTAATTTTAAAAGGAGAAAGTGAAAAATAAAAGGTTTATTGTTTTGTTTTGTTTTGTTGTGTTAATAACACCAAATGATTTTGGATAATGTTGTTTATGCATAGGAATAAGTTGGAGGTTGAAATAGGTTTTCAAAGGGTGAAGATCCTTATTGTCTAACATTTTAGTTGAAAAAAAAGGGGCTACAATAATGGTTGGTATTTTCTATTTAATATTATGGTCATTAGAAAACCTAATGATTTGCGAGAGTCTAAGCAAGGAGACTAATTATACAAGGAAAAAATGCATCACCTCTAGTACACTTTACCTATAATAAGCTGCATTGTTGATTAATTGTTTTTCCTTAAGTCTTGTTTCTATTCATTGATCCATCTAAGATTTAAAAAAATCATCCTCAATAAAAAGGTTCATATCTTACTAGATTAATCTAACTATTTTAAAGTCTAAATTTTAATGATGCATTTTTTTTGTATCTTTAATACTAATAGATATACTTTACAGTGTAATTTTATACCCAAAATATTAAAGTTTACAGTTAATTCCTAACATTTTATTTTTTTCAATTCATTTAATTTAATACTAGGAATAAATATTATGTTATAAAATTTATACCTCAAATATTAATTAAACAAATTAGTTTTTGTGATGTTTTTGAAATTTTGATTAAATCCTAATGGATAATCACAAACTTGTTGTGACACTTCTTAATTGACTTTTGTGTTTTTCAAAGTATGATAAAATGTATTTTTTTTGTATTTTATATAAATAAAAACATGTTTTTATAATTTTTAAATAAGGAATATTTGGATTTTCTTTATTTTCTTAAAATTTAAAGAAAATCATATATATTTAATACAGAGTTAGAATCATAAGTTTACAATCCAAATATTAAATAAAAATGTTGAAAAACATGCAAGGGACCCATAAATAATTTTAAAATAATCGTTGATTTTTTTTCACAATTTTTAAAAATTATTTGGGTTTATTTGATAAAAAAACAAATTAATTAAAAAATATCTTAATGCAAATACATTTTTAAAAAAACATTTTGACTAGTCAATTATGAACTTAAAATCCCAAGGGTTCAGCCTAGTCGTGAGGAAAGAGCAATACCTAATCCAAAAACGGTGGAGGTCTTGTCCAGGAACAAAAAATACATAGGTAATAAAAACCCTGAAGAAGACCTTGGCCTTGATGGAAAGCACGACGGGCCTAGAGAACAGTCAGCCCACTAAAAAAAAACCCTAGGAAGACAAACTAACATGTACGTAATAAAAAAACTTAGTGTCCTTCGTATTTTCCTGTAGCAACGACATACTTCTCTCCAATAAAGATCAATCTTAGGCAACATTATTAACTAAATCTTTGCGTTAAAAAAAATAAAAAAGAAGAAGAAACTCAGTGTCCTTCGTAATGACTGTTTTACTCCATTGTTTCCACACATATCAATTACATCAACACAAGATTTAATTTTTTTTGAAAAGATGATGTTGAATTTTAAATAATTTTGAAAAAACATTAAAAATTCCAAAAATAACACAAATATATCAAAAATATATTTTTTAGGTTTTTTTTTTGTCAGTTTTTCATATTTTTGAATTAAAAAAAATTATAAATAAAATGAGGTTAAAAATCAAGTTATGACAATCATGGTCTAATCGTCCTAGACCTCTCCCCAAACTCATTCACAACATATCATTTAAAAACAACAATTCCATAATGCATAAATATAGAATACTTTTTATAAAGATTATATGTTATACACACACACCCCTCCATCATCAAATAAAATTATATTTGGTTCACTAGGATAATAGTTCCATAAATATCTATATTATACTAAGTTTCATAACTCAATAAAAAGTTAACATCATTTAAGTTACCTAATACAAAAGAAAAATAATTAACCGAAATCTAATGATCCTCTCTAGGATTAGAGGTACATGTTAACATGTTACAATTTATACAATGTATTAGAATATATTATAAGGATTTAATAATTAATCTCGTGCATATCTTATTTATCTATGAATTTATTTTTTTAAACAATTATAGTTCATTTCCATATTCCAAATCATACACAACATTTTAGGTTTATATTTTACTCTTATAACGATTCTAAACTTATTAAATAATCATACAAGTCATGGTTACCGATATCTTTCAAGAAGTAATTCAAACAACATTATCCTGACAATCTAATCATAGATATCACTAGCCCTATCAAGGTTGACTAGTCTAAACATTTAATCTTAGTCATCCAAACATGAATATCACTAGCCCCGTCAAGGTCAGCTAATCTACACATTTAGTTCTGATAATCCAAACATGGATGCTACTAGCCTTATCAAGATCGGCTAATTTAAACATTTATTTTCTATGTTGACATTCATGTAACATACATTAACGACAATTACTCTAACAATATAATGACGTGAAATTCTAAGGAAAATTCATATACGCGGTGGAGGTAAAGAACACCTACCTGCTACCTGTCCTACCCCTGAACTCATGAAGAAGTCCCTTGTTGTTGAGCTGAACCTGCTACCTGTCCTACAATCGTCTGGCACACAACATCATTTACCATTCAATCTTTAATTCATCATGCATTGACTTTGTACTCGATTATTCTATGCTTTAACATAACATCATATTATTTTGAACCAATCATTGACTTTTTAATTTAATTTCACCCGCACTTAATCACCATTTACACTTAGTTCATATTAAAGATTTCTCTCTCATAACCTTCACCATTAAAGTCTTTTCCCTGAAACAATTTCTAGATAATTTTTGGAATTTGCTACTCTACCCATTTTCAACTTAATCCTAATGAATATTGGTCACTATTTTATATCATGATTTATTCTCTTTTTTTTAAAAATTTTTTTTTTCTTTATATGAGAAATCAAGCACTTCACAACAATATTTTCCTCTAAATGCGGTAACCTTTCTCAACATTTTAGTTCACTACCATTTACAAATTTTACTTATTTTATATAACATAACCAAATTCACTCAAAAATTCATTTCCCACAAAACGCTATACATTAATCTCTCATAATTTTCTTCAGTAAACACAATTTTATTATATGCTAACTCGTTCTCTCTTGGATGGCCTTATATTCCCTTGGAGGCACCATGTTTATATTCATTATTTCTTCATGCTTTAATACTCATCACAAGCTAATCTAATCAATTTGGTTCAATTCATCATCTATTTGCATTTTCCCCAAATTTCTATTACAATCCCTAATACAAAATTCATGATTTAAATATAAATTATTTTAATTGGATTAATACCAATCCATTATTCATGTTAATAAACATAAATCAATTATAAAAAACAACAATTTATCTAGTCAAGATTCATAACTCAAGATTCCTACCACACTAACTTTCCTAATATTTCACATATCACAAAATCAATCAAATTGATAATTTGAGATGAGTTTGTTACCTTAGTTAGATATTAATTCAAGTGTCAAATGCAAGAATAACCCTAGTTTCCTTCACCCTTCTTCTCCTTCAAATCTCTCCAAAACTCTCACTTTGATCTTTTTTAATATCTAGCGTAAATATGTTTTTCTCACTCAAAATTCTCTCTGTTCACTCTTAACCGTCACTTCTCTAACCATTCAAGGGATAGGAAAGAAGAAGAAGAAGAAGAGAAAACACTCTTTTCTTCTTTTGGCTAAACCATTGGGTTTTAACAGGGATAATATCCAAAATAGTCTAACTGTTTTGAGAAATGATTCGTCTGTTTTATTAAATCGGTCTAGTCATTTCTCAAAACATCTAAACTATTTTTGTTTCTAGAAAAATATACATGTTTGGCCATAAATTCCCCCCTTTTTTCAACTCTTTTGTCCCTATTTATTCTATTCATTTTCTTATTTTATGACACCATAATATCTTTTATATTATTCTTAATTTATCTCGGGGTTTTCATTATTTTCTCTTAGCAAAAATTTCATCCTTAAAATTTAATTAATACTTATATTTGGAAATAACACTGGATACTTTTTCTCTATCTTTGACTCTTGTTCCCATGTTATCTCTTTAATTTGGGAACTTTTTCAAAATATCTTTACCATGAAAATTATTTTATTTCTAAGTTGTTTCTCACTTCTATGAGTTTTATCTAATATTTGGATGTGATGTGCATCTAAAGTCAAATCCTCTTTTATTTTCATCTCAACTTGTGGCAACACTCGAGTGGGATCCATTTAGAGGTGATTATTTTCGGTGCAGTTTGGTTTTTATAAAAAAAAAAGTAACCAAATCGATTTAAAAAAAACCAAAACCGGTTCAAACCGACCGGTTTCGGTTCGGTTTTTTAGGACAAAAACTGGTTCAAACCAGTTTGGCTCAGTTTGTTTCTGGTTTGGTTCGGTTTTTTCGATTTCAGGCTTATAAAACCAAAACTTAATCGAACCGGTCAATTTTTTTAAAATTTTAATCGGTTTTTTTTCATGGTTCGGTTTTTTGGTTATTTTTTTCACGGTTTTCTTGGTTTAATCAGGTTTTTGGTTTTTTTGCTCACCCCTAGATCCATCTCAACGTTCTTAAGTAACAATACATGAAATACATCACGTATTTTTTATAAGTGCAATGGTAAGGCCTATATATTCAACTAGGCCTATCATTGAATTATCGCAAAAGGACCAATATATCTTGAGGTCAATTTTCCTTTCATCATAAACCACATAATATGCTTCTAAGGTGTAACCTTTAGGAACACTTAATCCTACACCTCAAACTCAAGGGGCCTTTTTCTTTTATCTACAAAGCTTTTATGTTTATTTTGAGTTGCTTTCATTCTATCTTTTATGATTTTCACCTTCTATTTGTTAATCTTTACCAACTCTGGGCTAATTAATTTTCTATCCCCCATTTCTTCCCAACACATTAGAGTTCAACACCTTTTTCCATACAAAACTTCATAGGAAGTCATTCTCATTATAGCTTGATAGTTGTTATTATAAATGAACTCCACCAATGATAGGTATTCCTCCCAATTCCATTTAAACTCCATTATACAAGATCACAACAAATCCTCTAAAGTTTGAATAGTTCTTTCTTACTGCCATCCGTATGGGGATGAAATGTAATACTTAGATTCAACTTTCTCCCTAAAGCATGTTGGATACTTGACCATAACCTGGATGTAAACTTAGGGTCTCAATCAGACACTATTGATATTGGTATTCCATATGACCTGACTACTTTATTCACATGCAATCTTGTCAGCTTATGAACTAATTATGTCATCTTCATAGGCAAAAACAATATAGATTTAGTCAATTGATCAATTATAACCTAAATGGCATCATTTTTTCTTTTTCCATTAGGTAGTCTTGATACAGAATCCATCGTGATGTGTTCCCTCTTCCATTCCAGAATTAAAAGTGGTTACAAAAACCCTACTGACTTTTGATATTCCACTTTAACCTATTGACACACACGATATTTGGATACATACTAAACCATTTGTTTCTTTATATTTGGCCACCAGTAACACTTCTCTAAATCTTTATACATCTTTATACTCCCTGAATGTATAACAAACCTAGATTCATATGCCTCTTTCAACACTTTAATCTTAAGAATTTTATTATCATGTAAATATATTCATTTTTTCATTACTATCATCCCATCTTCTAGGACTTGAATAGAAGTTTCAACTCTTGCTTTTACCATGTCTATCACTTTACTCACCTTAACATCCATCATTCGGGCTTCTAACATTCTATCACAAAGTATTAACCATACTTTTAATTACGCCAATAAAGACCCTTTTGATCCAAATCAATTTTTTTTCCCTTTCAATTCAACTAATTCCTTATTATTCCAATTCATGGACTCATCCATAACTACCTTATTTTTGCTACTGAGAGTATCTACAATAACATTTACTTTCTTTAAGTGGTAATCGATATCATAATCATAATATTTAATTAACTCTAACCACCTCTATTGTTACATATTTAGTTCCTTCTATGTCATCAGATATCTTAAACTTTTATGATTAGTAAAAATCTAAACTTGAGATCCATACAAATAGTGTCTCCATACCTTTTTTTTGAATTCGAGGAAACCTCACCCTCCGAAAAGCACACTTTGTGGGTCCAGATGAGCGTGTAAAACCCCAGCTGTCCCAGGCTCTTACAAGAGGTGCACACCCTGACTCGAACTCGAGACTTGCTGTGCAGATCCCAAGCCCTTTGCCATCACGCTACGCCCCTTGAGGACACCAAACCCTTCCTTAAAGGCAAACACCACAACCACTGGCTTTAAATCATGAACTAGATAATTTACTTTGTAAAGCCGTAGTTGCTTTAATGTATAAGTTATTACCTTTCCATGTTGCATCAAAACATAACCCAAACCTTTCTTTAAAGCATTATTGCAAACCATAAATCCTTCGGATCCTAAAAAAAATGTTAGTACCGAGGTAGTAAGAAGCCTCTTTTTTAATTCCTCAAAGCTTTCTTCATATTCCTTTGACCATTACCACTTTACTCCCTTTCAAGTTAATCGTGTCAAAGGTGTTGCTATGGTTAAGAACCCCTCAATAAATCTTCTATAGTATCCTACCAACCCAAGAAAACTATTAATTTCTGTGACATTTATTGGTCTCTCCCACTTTAATATTACTTCAACCTTATTAGGGTCCATAAATTTCCCTTCCAAAAATAAGTCATGTCCTAGAATAATAACTTTTTAAAGCTAAAATTCACATTTAGTTAACTTAGCATCCAACTTTTGATCCCTTAAGGTCTTCAATACACTTCTTATATGCTCTTTATGCTCTATATAAAAACTGGAATAGATTAGAATGTCATCTATAAATACTACTACAAACTAATTTAAATAAGGTTGGAAAACCTGATTCATAAGATCCATAAACACGGTAGGAGCATTTATTAGCCCAAACGACATTACCAGGAACTCGTAGTGTCCATAACAAGTTCTAAAAGCAATCTTTGGTATGTCTTGGTCTTTAATTCTCAATTAATAATACCCTGACCTTAGGTCAATTTTTGAGAATACTCTTGCCCCTTTTAATTAGTCGAATAAATCATCTATCTATGGAAGCAAATATTTGTTCTTCATCATCACCCTACTCAATTGTCTGTATCCCATCTGTCTTCTTTATAAATAATACTAGAGCTTTATAGGGTGAATTACTTGAACGTATAAATCCCTTATCTAATAACTCCTGCAGCTGGATCTTCAATTCAAAAAATTTTACAAGTGTCATTCTATAGGGCAACCAAGATACATGAGATACACTAAAAGGTACATCAATGGAAATTTCAATCTCTTTTTCCAGAGGCAACCCTGGTAACTTGTTTGGAAACACATGAAAATTCCTATACAATCAAAAGATTATTTATCTCCATCCCACTTTGTTCAACATCCTTCATATATGTAAGGTAAGTCGAGCACTCGTTTCTTAATAATTTTTTAGCATTCATATCCGAAACTACATAATTTGGCAGAAAATTGTTTTCTCCCATAAAAATTATCCTCTTACCATTTATTCCTTGAAGGATTACTGTTTTTGCAAAGCAACCCATCTGAGCCTTGTGTTCACTCAGAGAACCCATTTGTAAAATTAAATCAAGATCGTACAACTCTATAGGCATTAAATTTACCTCTATGTTTACCCTAAGATCTTTATACATATAATCCACACACACAACATCCCTAAGTGGAGTAATAATTATAAACCCTTTCTCTAACTTAGTTGGTTGCACTTTTAGCTTATTCTCAACCATTTTAGCTATAAAAGAATGTATAGTTTAAGGATCAATTACAACATAAACTTGATGGGAATCTAAAAGTATTGTACCTACCACAACATTTGAAGTAGCTTGGTCCTCCTCTTAGGTTATATGGAAAACTCTTTCCTGAGTTTTGTGCCCCTATGCTTTAGGCCTACCTTGATTGCCACTGACCCTTGATTGAGCGGGCCTTCTAGGTCTATTCATAGTAACCTTGTCTTATCCTTGTGTTTTTTTAGTAGCTTTATAGGGACATTCTCTCTTGAAATGTCCTATTTCACCAAATAAGTGACACCTCTAACCCAAATATTGTCAGGCCCTCTATCTATGCACCTCCTGCCTGCAAATATAACATCTACCTAGGATATTGAATAATCATCCAGGTGCCTCTGCTCACATCATACACAATAAGGATAAGTGATAGTCTTTTGATTAACGGAGCCTCCTGTGGAACTAACTCCTGGGCGTGTTTAACCTCTAGAAGATCCTCTACCCGTGCCTTGAGAGAATCCACCTGAGGCTCCTTCACGAATAAAACTCCCTTCTTTCTTTTTAAATTGGCCATATTATCCTTATTTGTCCTTGTTCTAGACACGAGGTTTACCTCAAACTAATTCACCCTCTTTCCTTTTATTAATATCTTCCAAGAAGTAATTCAAGTAATATTATCCTAACAATTTAACCATAAACACCGCTAGCCCCATCAAGGTTACCTAGTCTAAACATTTAATCTCTGTCATCCAAACATGGATGCCACTAGCCCCATCAAGGTCAGCTAGTCTACAAACATAATCTCAATCATCCAAACGTGGATGTCAATAGCTCTATCAAGATCGGCTAGTCTAAACACTTAATCTCGGTCATTTAAACATGAATGCTATTAGCCCTGTCAATGTTAGCTAGTCTACACATTTAATCTCAATCATCCAAACATGGATGTTATTAACCCCGTCAAGGTCGACTAGTTTAAACATTTAATCCCAGTCATCCAAACATGGATGCCATTAACCCTATCATGGTCGGCTAGTCTACACATTTAATGTTGGTCATTCAAACATAGATGCCACTAGCCCCGTCAAAGTCGGCTAGTCTAAACATTTATTTTCTATATTGACATTCATGTCACATACATTAATGACAATTATTCAAATAACATAATGATGCAAAATTCTAAGAAAAATTCATATACATAATGGAGGTGAAGAACACCTATCCAGGGCCTAAACTCGTGAAGAAGTCCCTTGCTATTGAGCTGAACCCGCTGTCTGTCCTGCATTGTTTGGCACACAACATCATTTACCATTAAATCTTTAATTCACCATGCATTGACTTTGTACTCGATTATTCCATGCTTTAACATAATATCATAATATTTTGAATCAATCACCAACCTTTTAGTTTAATTTCACCCACACTTAATCACCATTTACACTTAGTTCATATTGAAGATTTTGCTCTTATAACCTCCATCATTTAAATCTTTCCCCCGAAAGAATTTCTAGATAAATTTTGGAATTTGCTACTCTAGGCATTTTCAACTTAATCCTTATGAATATTGGTCACTATTTTATACCATGATTTATTCTTAATTTTTTTTAAGAAATATTTTTTCCTTTACATAAAAAATCAAGCACTTCACAACAATCTTTTCCTCTAAATTTGACAACCTTCCTCAACATTCTAGTTAAGTACCATATACAAATTTTACTTATTTTATGTAAACTAACCAAATTCATTCAAAAATTCATTTCTAACACAACACTATGCATTAATCTCTCACAATGTTTTTAAGCTAACACAATTTTATTATATGCTAACTCATTCTCCTTTGGTTGGCCCTATATGCCTTTAGAGACACCATGTTTTTATTTATTATTTCTTTATAATTTAATACTCATCATAAGCTAATCCAATCCAATTGGTTCAATTCACCATCCATTTCCATTTCCCCTAAATTTCTATTACAATCATTAATACAAAATTCATGATTTAAATATCAATTCTTTTAATTGGATTAATAACCATCCATTTTTTATGTTAACAAATATAAATCAATCATAAAAGCAACAATTTAACTAGCCAAGATTCATAACTGAAGATTCCTACCACATTAACATGTCCAATATTTCACATATCACAAAATCAATCAAATTGATCATTTAAGATGAGTTTGTTATCTTAGTTAGATGTTAATTCAAGTGTCAAATACAAGAATAACCCTAGTTTCCTTCACCCTTCTTCTTCTCTTTCAAATCTCTCCAAAATCCCTACTTTGATCTTTTTTAATTCCTAGTGTGCATATGTTTTTTTCTCTTAAAATCCTCTCTTTTCATTCCTAACCATCACTTCTCTAACCCCTCAATGTAACAGCCCCACCAACAAGAGGATGTTAAAACAAGAAATTTTACAATAGTTCTACACATTTCCATCAAATATGAGCCTTTATTAACAATTTTATAAGATTTTAGTAAAGTTTTCTCTATACCTAGACATACCAAGTCATCAACTACTTCTTCCATATCACAAGTCATTATCACAAATGTGGTCCAATTGTCTTGGACCTTATTTCATATCATTACAACCAAGAATAAACCAAACCTATTCTTTCAACCCTTATTTTATCATACACCATTCAATAATTACATCGTGTTCATTCCACAATAATTTAATTATACATAAAAGTTGAAAGACTAATAAATTATATTGCTTTCCTTACATACATTCATGTTTCTCCCTTGTGCCTCCCATATTTTATCCCACAAGACTGGTTGTGCCTTTAAACTAGCCAACAATGAACCCTTTTCCCCTATATCCAATTAAGCTTGTAGTTTCCCCAACTCCAAGAGTTCTCTATGATCTCGTATTATTAGTTCATCAACCACTTCCTTACATTTTCTACTCAAGAAATCTGCTACAACATTTGTTTTTCCCGGGTGATAGTCGATTATATAATCGTAATCCTTGATTAGTTATTCCCACCGGTTTTGATACCTGTTCAACTCCTTCTACATCATTAAGTATTTAAGGCTTTTATGATTTGTAAATATTCACACTTGATTAGTGATGGGGTATCCCTACTTCTTTTCATTCTATTCCTTTCCTTACATATATATACTATAAACCCTTCTAACTTTTTTAGAAGAGCTAACATTAGAGCCGATGTCAACCTCCTCTTAAGCTCTTAAAAACTTTTTTCGCACTCCCTTATCCATTTGAATTTGACTCCCTTACAGGTCAACTGGGTCGTTGGATAGGCTGTCCTTGAAAACCTTTTAATGAATCTTTGATTGTACCCTACCAACCCCAAAAAGCTTTGAATCTCTAGCACATTTGTGAGTTGCTCCCTTTTCAACATAGCTTCCACCTTTTAGGGTCCATATAAATCCCTTCTATAGATATAACATGGCCTAAAAACACTACTTCAGCTAATGTTTGCTTAACTTTACACATAACTGATTTCTCCTCAATGTTTGTAATACTTTACCTTTAAATGTTGTTCATACTCTTCTCATGAACGAGAATAAACTACGATGTCATTAATAAATACCACCACAAACTTATCCAGATACGACCGAAAAACCTGGTTCATTAAGTCTATAAAATCGTTGGGGTGTTTGTCAATCCAAACGATATTATCAAGAGCTTGTAATGCCCATACCAAGTCTTAAAAGTTGTTTTCTGGATGTCTTACTCTTTAATTATTAACTCTTGGTTTCCAGACCCCAAATCAATCTTAAAAAACACTTGCCCCTATTGAGATGATCAAATAAATCATCAATCTTGGGTAACACATACTTGTTCTTAACCGTTATTTTATTCAGTTGCTGATAATCTATGCTTAACCGGAAAGTCCAATCCATCTTCTTTATGAACAATACAGGAGCTCCTAAAGATGAGTTACTGGGCTGAATAAATCCTTTTCCCAACAACTCTTATAGTTGAGCCTTTAGTTCCACTAATTCAGTAGAGACAATCTTGCAAGGAGCTTGTGAGACTGGGGTTATAACCAACAAAACTTCTATTTACACCTCAATTTCTCGCTCTGGAGGTAATCTTGGCAAGTCTTCTAGAAACACTTATGGAAATTCTTGTACTATTGGAATCTCCAACAAGCTCACTACTTCCTTCTTTATATTTATTACATATGTTGGAACCTAATTTTGGCCCTTTGGCTTTTAATTTAATTTTACGGGGTTTAAAATATAAAATTAAAAGATTAAAGATTTATTTCGATAAAAAGTGTGATTTGTCAACTTGCATGAAAACTAGGGACTACAATGTGCTTTTGTCATTTTATCCTTATCTTTAAGATAATCTTTATCTTCAAGATAATGATAATTATCCGCTTTCGAATTTAATTCTTAATCAAATTCAAACTTCAAAGAAGAGAATAAGTTTAATTGAAACTTTATTTTCTACACGCGATGAGACTTTTACACTATAAATACAGATCTTTATGCATGAAAAAGAAGGAGGAAACCCCGGGGAACAATGACAAGAAACCCTAGAGAGAGGTCATTATCAGAAACCCTAAAAGAGAGAAACATAAAAAAAGAGAGGAGGGGGCGGCGAACCAACCGTACACTAGCTGCCCCCCTCCTCAGCCCTTTCCTTTTCTTCTTTCCTAGCCTCTAGAAACAGCTCTCAACTCATCCTTTTTTCCCCCCAGCTCATCCTCGTAACCTAACAAAGCAGAACATAAAAAAAGAAAAGACTACTTTTCATCTCCCCATCTCACAGACCCAGTAGAAGAGGACCCCCTTCAACCTCCAAAAACCACCACATAGGCTTTCATTCGGTGTTACAGGAGAGGCCTTCGTCTCCTCTTTCCCATCAGTCCAGCATGAACTTCTTCTCTGCACGTAACAACTTCTCCTTATACCAGCCACTCTCTACAAGACTGCACCCATTGTGAACAGTGTACAAACTAGTAACCTACACTCCTGCTCCCCAGTAGCAAGCTTCCTTTCTACGAACTAGCACTGCGCGCCTCCTCCAGCTATACCAACATCCAACAACCACCACTGTGCACCATGAGCATGCACCATCCATAGCAGTAACAACCTTCTCTTCTCAGTAAAGATAAGACAGACACAAATACAGGGACAAGAAGTAGGAGACTAAGGTAACGAAGCTAACACCAAAGACTAATAAAAACAGAACGACCAGAACAAGTGAAGGTAAGAAGAAACAGGGGGAGTGTCTGCTCGATCAGCAGCATCACGTCTCCATCGCCATCGTCCCTGTCTCTGGTTACACCACCCCTCACTGAACAGCTGAATGCGAAGGAGAACAGAGGAAGCTTAGGACGAGCTGGGAAGAGGGAATACTAGTGGAGAACAAGAAGAAACAAAAAATGAGGAGAAAACAGTTAACCAATCTTCTTTCACCAGCGTCTTCATGGCTAGCATTAGGTAAGTTCTTTGCTTTCCCTCTATTTTTGCATTATAATTCACTTACTATAGTAGTTGTGAATTATAATTCACCAGCTACTCGACCGGGTCACTAGCTTATCTAGTAACCAGGCTGGACCGAGTGGGTTAGCCCCCTCCAAAAAAATAAATTTATGTATGCATTGAGTTAAATTCACTTTACTGGTTTATTCACTAACGCCAGAGTTAGGAATAATATACATCTTCTTTTTCACTATGAAATATTTATCAACGCTAGAGTTGGAGGTATCTGTAGTTGAATATTCACTGACGCCAGAGTTAGGAATACCGTACTTTATGGATTGCGTAATATTTATCAACGCCAGAGTTGGAAATATTCATAGATGAATATTCACTAACGTTAGAGTCGAGAATATTATAGGATGACTATAAGAATGAAAAAGAATGAAACAAAAATAAATCTTTAACAATTTAAGACAAAACCAGCAATGCAGCCTGCTTTAGGTAAGATGCTTAAGGGGTGATAGTATCTTTCCTTTCGTGTAACCAGTCCTGTACCATAGAATCTCTATTGACCAGTTAGGGTTTTTAGTGATCATAATATTAGGTGGCGACTCCTTGAACTAGACCTTTCCCCCTAAAAGAACAAGATGCCAAATATCTGTTCTTTTTCCAGTCGAGAGATTAATTTTTAATCGGTCGTTGTGATGTCCGGGTGTGACAACATAAACAAGGTAAACTTCACCCCTTTCCTCACAAGTTTCCTAGCAGCAAGTATTGACAGCAATCCTTCACACACCTTATTCCTTTCACCCCTAAATTCTACTTTTTTTTTCTTTCTATTAGGTGTCCTAAGAGATACCATTTTAGTGTGACAATATATGTTAGCATGATATGTACTAAGCCAATTTATCCCAAGGATCACATTAAAATCGTGTATCTCTAATGGAATTAAGTTTACCCTCAATTTCTACCCTCCCAAATTGGAGTACAAATTATTAAGCCCTCATTTAATCTACCAATAGGTACTTGCAATTATTTACAAATTTATATGTTATAAACGAATGCATAACCCCTGGGTTTATCAACACATAACCCTCATAAGCATTTATTAAAGCCATAACTACCACTACCTCAGATAAAGTCTAGCCGCCTGCTGATTTAAATGATACACCCTACCTAGAGCCCTATCTCCACAACTCCGACCCCGTCCTCTACTTACACTCACACCAGACTAAGTTAGTTATATCTATTTTTTGGCTGGCTTATCCACGGTGATGAGTGCAGCTGGCTCTGAGTTTGTGCTTGGTTAGGGAAATTCTTTTTCAAGTGCCTATATTCCCCGCATAAATGGCACATATCCTCCAAATACTAACAATCCTTCCATTTATATCCTTCTTACCGATAAATAAAATATCTCTCAGACATCACCTCGCAATCTTTTAGGTGAAAATGGTTGCAAATCTCACATCATGGAAAGGAAAAAGCTTTCCAACCTGTAGTTCTTAATGAACTACCACCCCGAGTCAGCCCAAATCTACTGCCATTAATAATATGTTCAATCCTATTTGACTGAACATATCTTCCTGAAGATCCTACAATGAAGAGGCTATCCCCTCTCCTATAACTCTGAACCTAAGGCTTTTCGTTGCCTCTTTTAGGAAAGAGAAGTCTATCTGAACCAGACATAGGCTTATTTATTTTCATATTCTCTACCCCATCTTATCTTGCAGTGTGGGGCTGCTCCTTATTCAACACTACCTCTAGTTTGAGCAACCTCCACCAATTCTCTCATGGTGTGAGGTTGGAAAGTTACCATCCTTTTCTCAACTCCCATTAAAGACCATTCTGAAATCTCTCAATCCGGTGTTTTTTTGTAAATAACAATGCACTGGAAAGGTGGAAAGGTCTTCAAAATACCTTTTGTATTGCCTCATAGTCATAGTTCCTTGTTTTAACCGTAGAACTCTTGTTCATTTCTTCTTTAATGTTGTCGGGAATAATATACGACCTTAAAATCCCTGTAGAAATTAGCCCAAACAAGTGCTTCCCCTACCCTATAGGTCTTCACTGCAGTCTACCAAGTCTGAGAACTGTTAGCCAATAATTATGCCATGTAGTTTACTCTCACCTCTTCGGGCACTAGAATCTAGGTAAACAATTCTTCCATCTTTTGAAGTCACTGACTTGCGACTTTTACGTCCTCATCCCTAAAAAAAAGGCAAATAACTTATATCCTTCATATTCTTTACGTAGTGGACTAAGGTATAGTAGTCTCCCTACTAGTTGAACCTGTAGTTCTTGTTATACTCGATAGAATCACTCTGATAATTTGCTCAAAATAGACAAGGTCCAGTAACACAGGTGGTGCCTCAGTGGTGCCACAAGTGGAGGTCTCTCTAGCTGAGCTGTCATAATAGGTGTCTTTCATTATGACATTTCTGATACAGAGGATGAAGAAGCACCCCTCAAGATAGATGGATCCCTCTGTGCCACCTGGGCTTGACTCTTCGGTGATTGGGATGCAATGTCATCCATTGAGTTAGCCTCATGATCCCTCACCTCATCACTATAATCTATCTGTTCTTGTCCTGAAGATGGCCCAACCATCGTCCCTTAACATATACATACCATTCTGAAATCAACATTTAGCTTTCCTTCAATAATTTATATAATCACCATCTTTATACTATTATATTTTATCATCAAATCATTCCTATAACCCTAACCAGGCTTTGATACGAATCTGTAATAGCCCAATTAACCAGCCATGCTTGACTCTTCGGTGAGTGAGATGCAATGATACAGATCTTATTTATTCCATTTGCTAGCTTGTGTATGTGTGTGTATAGAGAGAGAGAGAGAGAGAGAGAGAGAGAGAGATGCCTTATATAGGTCCTTCAATTCACCTTCCATATCAAACCATCTCAAAGTACACAATCTACCTAGCCCATCTTTGATGATTTATCCAATCAACAATGAAGATATGTCTTCCTTGGCTATTGATGTAGGAAACATTCAAATAAGCAGTTAAAATTTCAAAATGCAAAAACTCTTTTAATCCATATACACATCTATATATTGTTCTTTGACCTTCCCTGTATCAATGCTTTCTTAGATAGGACACGATGATGACCTCATATGAATCAAGGTAAAAATAAGATAGATGACAAGATTGCTAACCATTCGAATACCCTATTAGTTTGCCAATAAGACCCCTAGGTCTGGATGAATATTTTAAGCATTTGTAATAGTCATTTTCAAGACTCGAAGGATGAGAAAAACAAATACATTCAGTACCCATAAATAGCTAATAACCTCCCACTAAAGCTTGTTTACATCGATCAATCTTTATATTACATGAACAATAAGTTTAGGATATGCATAGATGATTAGGTCCCGTTTAGTGGAAGAACCAAGGAGACAAATAAGTGTATACATCTCGAGCATAAATAGGCATGTCCAGCCAAAAATTGAATGGCTCAACTTACCTTCCATGAACCATAAATACATACAATATGTTCATTGAATGAAAACATGCACTAAAAATTACTTTTGCTTAAAAGACAATGACAATGACGTCAAAATATTGGCCTAATAGTATCATATCCACATCCACATTAAATACACACATCCTTAAGAGACAATGACAATGATGTCAAAATATTGGCCTAATAGTATCATATCCACATCCACATTAAATACATATACCCCTTATCAATAGTTGGTACAATTTGGTGGCATGAAAATAGACAATTCTACCCCTCTTAACATCCAATAAGACAAGACATGCAATACATAAAAAGTCCAAGACTTAAGTTTTAGGGTGTGTTTGTTTTTATGATCGAACTTGAGTTTTGTATATAATTGAGTTGTACTCGATCTCAACCTCAACAACAACCACTAAACACAAACACACTCTTGGAATCAAATACTTTTTATTCTTCTACCTCACACCATGTAATTTATCTTTTAGTATTTGTATTACCTAATTAACCTTTACCAGCACCATTTCTTATATACATTAACTTAACCATCAAATAATCTCCCAACCTATCAGAGTGGCTTTTTTTATATGTTTTCCAACCATCTCAACCCTTGATAGGCATCTAGTGGTATCCATTTAGTTGTGAAAAAAGCTAAATCCTCATTAAAGTTTTTAAATTCATTAATTTAAAAGCCGTTTTTAATCTCATCATTTACTTATTAAAAATAAAAAAATGTATATTTTCAACCATCTCCACTTATAAATATATTTAAAAATTACCTTATGATATATATATATATATATATATATATATATATATAAATTTAATAGAGGTAACTTTCTCCAATAAGTTTAAAATAAAATGAAGATATTTTAATTTAATTTCTAAATTTTAATCTAAATGAATATAGGCATATTC
>Ga0325414_1002386_pt1 | contig 18983 bp, 11 predicted proteins | sample PopdelMetagenome_8_FD_206183 | JGI IMG/M metagenome (GOLD analysis project Ga0325414, IMG submission 206183) | Populus deltoides microbial communities from Bellville, Georgia, United States - Leaf-PdKOR-R3 | ecosystem: Host-associated > Plants > Phyllosphere > Phylloplane/Leaf | place: USA... | reverse complement strand
AAAAAAAAAGCAGAGGTAATGCAAGGATATTGTTTGCATGGCTTTGAGGGAAATAAATAAAGCTAAGGGATAAAAGCCCAAGCTGAATGAGAATCATCACGTTAATATTACAGCTACGGTTGTAAAGATTTTGGAAATCAAAATTTGAAAAATCCACTACTACAAACAAGTGACATTTTATGGAAACCAATCACATTGCTCTCATTCTTGGAAAATAACTGAAATACATGCTTGTTTCAGAAGACATCCCACTAATAAGGAAGCAGTTTGAGCATCATCAATCTCTGCCCAGTGACACTCACAATCTGATGCGCCATTCATGCAACTCATCGCATTTTATAATGTTGAGTTCTTGAGGCTACACAGCGTCGGCCATTCAATGAATAGTTGATCGTTATATCAATGTCACGAGGATTCTTCTTGTTTGGTGCGACGGTCATGCTCCCAATTAGTGCCTCCCCTTGACAAATGGTTAGCACATCTTCTAGGTATAGGACTGTCTGTTTCCAATGTGTAGCTCGTGATCTTGGCCCTGCATCATTTTCCAAATTCATCAGAAAGGCTAACTAGGCATTTCACTATACTGTTAAAATGCACCCTAACTGGCCTCCCCTTCACATAGGAACAATCTGAAAACTACTTTTTTTTTTAAATTGATGCGCACATGCGACTGAGAACATAAAAATACAAGTTGTGATTTTGATTTCATGTTTATTTTATGATTTCGCTTAGAACACCCTCTAAGACCCTGAAAAGGAGTACTCCTGCCTCACTGTTAGAGCTAGTTACTTTCTAGTCTAACAAATATAATATTCCCATAATCAAGTCATGGAATTTAAAGTGTCAAGACATGAGCAAATTCATGGAAAGGAACAATCTGAAAACTATTTTTTTTTTAATTGATGCGTACATGCAACTGAGAACATAAAAATACAGGTTGTGATTTTGATTTCATGTTTATTTTATGATTTCGCTTAGAACACCCTCTAAGACACTGAAAAGGAGTACTCCTGCCTCACTGTTAGATAGAGCTAGTTACTTTCTAGTCTAACAAATATAATATTCCCATAATCAAGTCATGGAATTTAAAGTGTTAAGACATGAGCAAATTCATGGAAAGGAAAAGGGCTTCCCTCAACCGACTTGATTCGCTGTATGTATTAAAACAAAACTTTACACTGGAAGATATGGAAAATATAACTGAAGAGTGCAAAGTAAAAAGTTAGACCTGTAGAGAATCCCATCAACTTGTGACACTTTGTAAATGATACATCAAAGTAGGCTACTAATGCATGGATGTAATCATCACGTTCTGCTACAAGCTTAAAAGGAACTGTGAAGGAAGTATCCCCAGAAACCATTTTAGAGATGTCCATTGTCTGAAATGATAAAAGGCAAAAAAAATAAAAACATCAGCCAAGTAAAGACAGCGACAGAAAGCAAACTGGAGAAATGTGGATGACCAAATGCAAACGCACACACAAATGCATTGTATGCATATGCAAGCATATCCAACCTTGAGCAGCTGGCAATTTGTAACAATTTGATTCTGATCTACAGTGTCAACAAGAGGTTCCCCCATGGCCTGCTTCTTGATGCAGGTCATATCAAAGCCATAGACATTATTCCAAACTGGAGCAAGCATGCGAGCCAACGCAACAAAACAGATATAAGAACTATTAAAATGCCACCCCCTAAAGCATTTAGAGTTGGAAAACAAATTCAAATAGCACATGAAACCACACATGCAACTGATGTGAGTGAAATTCCCTACAGCTACCTACTACTGGAGTCTGGCTGTGCTGCCAAATTCCACACATTTGATGGATCCACATGAAAATGATTCTCATCTACATATGACACCAAACAATAGACTTACACTCAATCTTATCGTCTTTGTATTCAGCATCCTCAATGGCTGTCAAATAGAGAGAAGCTTTGTCTGGCAGCACAATTCCGTCATTGACCTGGAGTCAAGCAAAGAATAGAATAAAAAAGGCTGACATTATTGATTTAGCAAATTTTTTCAGCATCGCCAATGATGATCCCATGGAGTATAATAATAGCTAACAGAAGAACTTTCAATTACTAAACAAGTATAGTTGTTCCAGATTCATGAATGACCTAAATGTTGGTTGGCATTTTTCCCCCTTCCTTCGCATGCGTCCAGTTGACCTAAAGTCAAAGAGCTTAGTGACTTTAATTTCTGTTAATGTTATAATACCAGCAAACACCATTATCCCAAGAAAGCTCTATTCTTATCCAAGAGACTTTCATTCCAAAAATATTCCCTGGTCTGTAAATTTTATGTGAATAGCGTGAACAAAACCCTTCAATCCAGAAGGAAATTCCTTGCAGTTGCCAATGAACAGTTCCCTCAGAATTAAATAAATTTTTCAAACTTGTATGAAATCCCAATCAAGAACCTAGAGAGAAAAACCAAACAGGCATAGCCAACTAACCCGTCAAAGTCAAATCTAATATGATGGTTTTCTTAGATTCCTGTGGCATTCATGTGCATCCAGGATTCAGAAACTTATAGATTTGACTTTGACGGGTTAGTCGGCTATGCCTGTTTGATTTATCTCTCTAGGTATAAACATTTATCAAAGAACAGGCTATAAATTTGCAGAGAGAAATGTAATTGCAACTTACAAGCCATTTATCACGGGCGTACAGGACTGAGTTTAACATGTTCTCAAACAACAGAAAATATCCCATCCACTCTGAAATAATTATGTCCACTTTAGCAACTGGTAGCTCAATATCTTCGATCTTACCCTTCAAAACTGTTATAACTATGACATTGAAACACGAGTAAGCAGTGAGAAGTGAGACTTGGCATTTGTGGCAACAGAGAGAGATAAAAAAAAAATTACCAGAACATGCAAAGAGAATAGAATTACCATTGGAAAATCCATTTGACTCAACAATCTCTTTGGCCATGTTAGCGATATGAGAGCACTCGACCTGGAAATAGAAACATTGGCAAACCAATTTTTAGGATATATAAACTCCACTTGGTGGGTGCAGGATGGGAAAGGGTGGAAAGGCATACCGCATAGACATGGGCAGCACCAGCTTTAGCACAAAACAAGGACAAAATTCCAGTCCCAGCACCAACATCAAGTACTACTTTATCCTTAAATAAAAATTTATTCTGAAAAATAACGTTTTGGTATGTTTTAGTTCTCACTCCATCCTTCAGCATTTCCTGCAGTGTAAGGATGGGTAAGGAAACATCAACAGCTGGTGAAGTTTAAGCATTGATACTCAATTAACTCCACAATTTGTTTTAGAAACCCAGATCTTAAGATATATAAAAAATCATACAAGAAAAATTTGATCTCAGCTGAAAATGATGAAATAATATAGATTACACAAAGTCAAAACAATAAACCTACGGACACAAAATGGTAAAGCAATAAAATATCAATTGATAAAATGCAGAGCATTACTCGGAAACAAATCAAGTATATCACATAATAACAAGTGCTGATTCAAAAGGGGGTTTTGTGAGGTAAATAAAACAAAAAAATGTGGCAGCACTATTTGAGTAACAAAAGCTTCTGAATCATCACTTATAATGCACAAACAAGATATAATCAAAACTAAAACCCAACAAATAAATAAATGAAAAAACACCAAGTTACGAAACCCAGTAAAGAGCTGAATTGAATCCAGCTACGAGACACTTACTTCATGAATACCTGCAAAAACACAAACAAAAAAAAGGTTAAGACAAATACAAAAAACTTTCTATGCCAGAGTACCATTCATTAGGAGTCTAAAACTTCTGTTCAAGTCAACTGAACCTAGTAAACTATTACCAAAGGAAAAAAAAAACAAGAGAAGATTTAAATAAATAAAGTAAAGCGAATCATGGAGAGTAGTGTTACCAAAGTGAGAGTATGAATCGAAGTAATAATCGGCGCTGGTTTTATCATCATCGCCGCCGTCAACAAAGGGGGCGTTGGGGTCGGACATAGTTACGTCATCCATAGCAATGGCTTTTTCAGTGGCTACAATAGAGTCATCGAGATTGATGTTCTCTTCTTCTTCGTCGTCGTCGAAGCAGACTTTGGTGGCCTGGTGCTGAGTGTTGTTGAGGCTCGTTGAGGTCTGATTGTTCTTCCGACGGCCCATTTTTTTCCTGTTCTTTTTTCCTTTTAGGGTTTTACTTACTACTTGACAAGAGGAGGGATGGAGTGAGAATTTTATTAGGGTTTTGTTCAGTTGAAATAACGGAAGGGTTATGGGAGTTTGATTTCCTATTTGTTTGCGAGCTTATGAAATACACTGAGACTGTATTTCGTTTACTGTCAGCATTTAGACACGCGCGTTGGATCTCTTTAAGGTAAAATAAATATTTAAGTGAGAAAGAATTACCTGCTAAAGTTATTAAATTTAATTTTATGCCTTGTTTGTTTCTAGAAAAACTAATTTCTAGAATTTATTTTTCTTATTTTTTTATATTTGATAACAATATAGAAAACTAATGAAAGAAAAGTTAATTTTGGTCAAAACAAAAAGTGTAACTTTATCAGAGAAAAATCCCTACCCTAAAGATTACTGTGAATTAATCAAAGCAAAATCCCTAAACTTCCCCGGCAAAAAGCAGTCCCTACCCTGTTTCTCTGTCCCCGGATCCAGCCACCATATCCTGGGTGGAAGCATAAAAAGAGAGAGGCAAAGTAAAAGGGGGGAATCAATGAATGTGTAGAACTGGAATTAACCACCATATCAAGGAATTAATCAACCCTTGCTCTCTTTTTTTTTCAAGTCCCAGTAGAAGTAGCCTGGGGAGAGAGGGAGAAGAACTGGGAAGGAGGAGCGGGTCTTTGAGGTATAGCCCTCTTGCCCCTTGAAGCTTCGATCTTTGTCCTGTTTCTTTGTGCACAGAGAGAGGAAGTTAAGGAATTAGAGAAAGAACAAGGGAATGGCAAGAGAGAACAAATGGCGAGAGAAACTGAGAGGGAACAAGGGAATGAGAGAAACCGAGAGGGAACAGGGGAAGGGGAAGGGGAAAGGGATGAGAGAAACCGAACAGGGGAAGGAAAATGAGAGTTGATTACAGGGGAACCGACCAAGACCGAGAGGAAGTTTAATAAGGGGAATTAGATAACAGAACCAAATATAAAAACGTGGATGACACCTAAAAAGCGTGATTTCTTGCCACAATTATTGCTTTATTTTGCTATATTTATAAATGTACTTGTTTTATTTTGCTTTGATTAATTCATGATTAGTGTTTGATTATATTTGTTACATATGGATAAATTTATGGGACGATGCCGGTAATTATATAGATTTCATTATGCAATGTCTGTTGATCGTTGTGAACTTATGAATTGTATAATTTTCAAAACGGTTTTATCATCGAGAAATTGAATTTTATGGTCTTCTAAGGGAAAAGAGACATCTTTCTCTAGTACACAAAATAGGCAACACATGAAGAGAAATCGTATATATGAAGATGATGGTGTTGAAAAGTTATCTAAACAGATTGGAGATGTAGCATTTGCAATTCATAGTCTCAGCAAAAATCAACTTGATGTTAATGTGCTGTATATAGAAGTGATGAAAATTAAAGGCTTTGATGAGATCACTTTTGGGGATGCATTTGATCACTTGGTCCAAAATAAAATGTTGGCAAAAGCATTTATGGCAAAAGCATTTACTACTACAGGCTTGCTTACTAAAAGATGATTTCACTATATTCAAAATTTATGTTCAGACTATATTTGTTATTTGATAAGTATGTTTACTTGTTTAATTCAGTCTAACATATTTATGTTTGTTAATTTGAACTAATATGTATGTATATGAAATCAAAACTTAATATTTATGCATGACTATGTTTGATGTTAGATATTTATATTTATTTCTTGATGCTTATTTGATATATATTAAAGGGTTATTAAAGGGATAATTGCCTATACCCGTAAAAAAAATTAATCTTTATCCAAAAAACCCATCAAAATATTTTTTTATCTATTTATCTTTTAAAAAATTCTTCATACAAAAAAAACCCAAATATTTAACTCTTACCATAAACTAATTTGGCTTTTTTCATATGAAAAAAAACTTAATTTAAGCTTTTAAAATTGAAAAAAATATATTAATAAGTTTTACTTAAGAAATATTTCACAATGTTATTTCTCTATAATATGATATGACATATATAGTTATATTTTATAAAATAAGCTATATGTGAATATAGGATATAATAAAAAAAATTCATCATTATATTTTTTAGATTTCATTCTTTTATTGTAAGTGATTAAATATTTATATTAAATATTTTATATATATTAGATAAACTTGAAAAAAAAATTAATTCATTAATAAATTATTTTCCAGTTTATTTTTCATAACACTACCAAACATCGAAAAATAATTCACTTTCCAAGAATTCATTTTTTAAGGAAACTACTTTCCAGCAAACAAACGGAACCTTAGAGTGTTAATTTTGAAATCTATTTATTTAACTTTTTGTTTAGATTAGGTTTAAAATTAATTTGTGCAGAAATTGCTTCATATAATTCAATTGATTTGATAAGTTAAAGATAATTTTGATAATAAAAATATGATTTTGTTTTTTAAAAAAATTAAAATAATATTTTTTTAAAATATTAAGATAACAACATATTAGATCGATTCGAGTTTCGCGGTTTAACCTATCAAACTTATGACTAAGATAATGAACTCTACTAAGTTTAACAACTTTATTTAAAAAAAAAATTATTTGTTACTTAATAATATTATAACAAAAATTAACATTCATAAAATTGAGCATTAATCAAATGTTGTGATATTTATTTGAGACTATGATAACCTAAAAAAACAAAATAAATTATGAAGGTCAATTTAAAATAAACCAAATGTTTGAGTAATAAAGTAAAAAAAAACACAGAGAAAAAAAAAAAGCTAGCATGTGACCTTTGTGATCCAACATTCCTAGGCCTTTAACAAAAAGCCAAAATAAAGGTCACTTCTTGATTGCACCTATTTGTATCTATTTAGTGATCAGTTTGTTAATTTCTTTGATCTTACTTGGTCTTCCTTTTCTATTTGCTTCCCCTAGTTCGACCTATCCATCACTTGGTTCTTACCAGAGAGAGACTTCGCTTAGGGAGTTGTAGGCCCTATCTCTATTCTATCTCTTTCACGTAAACTGAAAGCCAGACATAGAACTCTGTTAACGGGATCAACTACTTCTTTATCTTATCTATGATACCAGCAAATTCAACTGAAACGGATTCCATTTGAGAGCGGCATCCATCCCCGTGGTTATTTCAACAAGAAGGTATTCTATATAGCACCGTCTTCTTCCCTCAAACTTGAAAGGGATTGTGAACAAGAAAGGAAGTTAGGCCTTTTCCATATGCCCAAACCACTAAGACGTTTCATTGCCTGAATAGCAGCATAAACTTCTTACTTTGAGACAAGAGCAATAAGCAAATCAGCTTATTAGGTTTCAGCCCTCTGCTATGGGTTATCGACCCACCCTTAGCCTCAAGATTAGATGACTCGTTGTCTACTCTTTGCTTTTAAGAAACGAGTAACTTGTCACCTATCGAGATGATGTACTTGATTTTTATATGATTTTTACATATTATTACTTTTAATTTTATTCTAGTTTATCTTAAATATTTATATTTTATATAGTTTTTATTTATTTATTTTTATAAGTAGAAATAAATAAATCCATGGATTCATGGGCTTTGGAGTGAAAATTCAACATCAATCCTTGAGTTCTAACTAAACATTAGCCCTAATTGGATTAAAGCTTACAGTATCAAGGAAGCTCATTTAAAAACTAATTAAATGATAAAATCTACCTTGAAGAGGTCCGATTGACTTATGTAAATGTTTTGAAAAAGAAAGGAATGAGGAAAGTGAAATTTCTTAATGTAAGAATAAGGAAATTTTCTTGTTAGAAATTTCAAAAGAGGATCTTGATAAATTAGGCATAAGTTTCTCTATAGATTTCAAAATTAAGTGATCTTGGTGTAAAAAATAGCTAAAAGGAATATCTATAACTTTCAATTCTTATGAATATCTCAAAATAAGTCCATCTGGAATAAAAAAATAGAGTTAGAAGTTAGAGGTCAAAATCTGCTAGTTTTGGAGGAAAAAAATTAGAAAACAAATAAAAGAAAATTTTGGAAAAAAAAAGAGAAGATAGAGAAATAGAACATGGTCAAAGCTGATAAAATAGGGTTCCTTTTACCATTAAAAGAAAGGGAAAACAAGAAAGAGAGAACTAGAAGAACTCAGACGTTATAGTGGAATTTTTTTTAACCGATTTCAAGCAAAACAAATTTTATTTTTCTTCTTAATTTTCCTTTGATGTATTCCAATAAGAACATGATTTATTTTCATATTCATTATGAACTAAATTTTATTTTTTATAGGGCTTTGATGTAGTCTGGTTTTGATTGCACAATTTAAATTCCAAGATATTTAATTTCTAAGTTTTTCATGTTAAGTGTTTAACCTGTTTATAATTTTCTAGCCAATTATTGTTTAATCTGTTGGATTATAATGAAACCGAGAAATAATTTATTATTAAAGGTTTTTAGGATTAAACTTCATTAGTTAAATGAAAGATAGAGATACTTTATCACGATTAATGTGATTTTAGATTAAGAAAAATCCAAAGCACTTAATGAATCTTCAATTAATTTAAAGATATGTTGAATTATTACGCGAAGATATTTTTAATGTTATTCAAGAGAAAATAGTGAATAATCACAAGATCTTTTAACCATCAACATTAAGATTTGGAATTTTATAACAAGGAATAATAATATTGTGTGCGATTAATTAGGTAAAATCAAAAGCTCTAAATTTATTTATTTTAATTATCTTTGCAACCTTAAGTTTTATTCTTTGTTCTATTAATTTACTTTTGTCAAATACCTTAGTTTAACTAGCTCCTCATTAGTGTTTGTATATATCGATGTTATAACTCGTGTATGTGCATCCACAACAAGTGGACAATTTTTTGGATTCTTATTAACATGCATATATGAAAATTTATCAAAAAGACCAACACTCCCAGTTGTTTGGGAATATTGGACTTAGACATTTCTAAGATTTGTTTTTCATTTAAAATTTTAAAAAAAATTGACTACTTTTCTCAACATCCAAGGTAATGGTTTATGTTGAGTAAATACCTTAAACACTAAGAATGAATAACAAAACATGTTAGATTTTTTTGAAAACAAAGATGAATTATTTTGAAAATTTTGAATGTTGATCCAATAGGCCTTTTAATGTGAAATGAAACATAATGAGCCTTGCAAACGTTTTCAAAAATCTAATGATGCGGTGAACTATTTTGATTTCTTTTAGTTGAAAACTAAAAGGAAATAACTAATAATTATTGATGTTATGACAATTTCAAGTTTAAAACTAGAACATGAGGTTATAACATTATCTAAATGTCCAAGAACCATTAATAATGCAAGATGGAGCTTGAAGTATGGGTCTCGATCATATGCATGGAAAACATTTTAGACAAAAAATAATTGGAGAAGACTAAACTTTGGTGATATATAGGTCTTTAAAAAGACCTATCTTGGTTAGCATAGGCTGACTTTATGGAATCAAAAAGAAAAAGCTAAATTTAAAACATGTCAAACTTAAAATCCATCTAATTAAAATAAAAAACTATTATAAAATTGAAAATTTATCCAATTATGCCCTTAATGGGATTCATAGAACCTCTATAAGTATACCAAATTAACAATTTTGATCTTTAGTCCTATAGTTGTTTTCAATTGCAACCATCTTTTATTTAATTATACCCTCGGGAAATATATCATGCCTCACAAAACCTAGAAAATTTTTTCCAACCCAATTTAAAGTTTATCTTTGGACCTTTTTTTTAATGTTTTTTAAAAGTATTTTTGGTATTTTAAAAAATAAAATGGAGGGATAAAAACAGGTTATAACGGTTGCTCATTCTTTACAATGCTTATATAGTAAGCTTGTAAAGAAAGATAGTGTTTGTGGAAAAGTTTTGAAAGATTTCCAAAGTCTAAAAGACTTTATCGGGGATTCGAGATTTTGGCCACTTAGAAAGGTGACTTGCTTTATGGTTTAAGAATAACTTACCTAACCATCATGCTAGTTGAATTGAAATCTTCAGATGTGATTCTTTTTGGTATAGGTTAAATTCTACCACGAGATGATATATTAGATACCATTTTAACTTTTGGTGATGGTTTGAACTCCTTCAACTTGGGATCTACGTCTTGGTACATTTAGTGATGGTTTGAAATCCATCAACTCAGAATCAATATTGTAACACAAGTTTGGGATCTAATGATTTAGGGTCTAACTCTTAGCACTTCTGGTAATGGTAATCCATCAACACATGATCAGTCTTCTGATACTGGCTTGAAATCCAGTGACTCAAGATCTACCTCTAGGTACTTTTGGTGATGGTTTAAAATACACCAACACGAGATCATTTTCTAGCACTAGTTTGAAATCTAGCGACTTCGGATCAACCCCTTAGCACTTTTAGTGATGGTTTGAAGTCCATTTTAAATCCAATAACTCAATGATAACATTTTGAAAGAATATGGTTCTTAATATATGTTAAATTCTATTGTAGGATTTTTTTTTGAAAGAATCAAATTCTTGGTGTTCCTTAATTATAGGGTTAAATCTTTTGATGTAAGATTATGTTAAAATAAACATTGTCAAATCTTTGTTGACTTAGGTTCATTGGAGCACTGTTGAACTCCACTAAGGGTTTTTACCCATAAAATGTTTGCAAAACATTACACAAATACTAGTATTTTGGGGTTAGATAACATATATGCATTTTACCTTTTTAGAATATAGCCCTTCCTCCTTTTCAATTCATCTTTTTCGTTGGTGGTAGGGGTTGTTATTTATGATTTGGCTTCTCATGATCTCTTTGTCAACCAACCCACTTAAGTTTGCCTATGCAATCATCTGTTTAAATGTCTATAAGTTATACAACTTGGGTTTTTTACAATGATTACTACCTTTTTGTACTTACTGTAAAAAGTTTTTGTTTTGCTGACCATTCAAAAAGGAACAACTACCTTTTTAATCATCGTAATCCTTCTTGACCTAATTGTGCCCCCTAATTGTGCTTGTTAGTAGCTCGAATAAACATAGTTTGTAGCATGGTTTTTCTAATCTCTTTTTTTCTTAGATTTTATGAGGAGTCCTTTGCTCTGGATGATTTTTTTGAAAATTTAAGTATCTTATATTTTGAAGGCAGAAACTATTTTGATGTAAAAATAATATAATTTTGTTTTTATTTTTCTTGGAATTCATAGGGTGGTTTGGGGAATGATGATTTCGATTTTTCATACAGACTAGATTGAAACTGATGAAGGAATATGGTGAGGTGACCTTATGTTTTGTCTTGGTTTTAGATTTTAAGAGGTTCAAGAAAATGCTTGAGATTTGTCAAGAAATTTCACCTTTATTTGAGCATTTATTTTAACAATATGAATAATAATATGTATAATGCTCGTGAAGCCATAACTCTTATAAAAAAAGTCCTTTACATTGTTTAAGAGTGCCATTTATTAGTTCTGATAGATTGCTTGCTTGTTTAAAAAAGGATTTTATATAGACACAAATATAGGCTAAGGTTTTAGCTATGAACAAAAAGGGATTCATATGCTCAAAGAGTGTTTGAGGAGTTTACAAATTTAGGATCACCTCAATTTGTTTAACTTCCTTGTTGTATTTTTTTTATTTGCCATTTTCTATTTTTTTTGGGGCATACCTTTTATTTTAACTCAGTCATTTTCTTTTAATTTGGGCTTACCCTCTTGTATTTCAGTTTTTAGGCATCTTTTTTTTGAATTTCTCATGGCATCTTCATCAAGTTTGTACATTTACAACTCTTATTTTTTTTCAATGCAAACCTATAAAAAGCCACTTGTTCTTTCAATTTACAACTAATTAGTTCTTTTTTGGATGCTAAAATCATCTTCTTGAACTTCATATTGAAGAAGAATACATCAACACCAATATTGTTGATTATATGTTTGTATTATAGCTTGTTAGAGATTTTTCTCTCTTCCCCTTTCTCCTAACTTTTCTTTATTCATGATAGATTTAATATAAATGAAGTTCAAGAAGCATTCTAGATAACATTTAAACTTAGAAACTAAAGTGGGGATTTTTTAAAAAAAATATCTCTTAAAAACTTTTGAGGAAATGACAATATTTCATGTCTAAAAGATTTAAAACAATGTCAAACCATGTATAATAGTGTTTATTAGTTATGCCCCTGTGCCTTAGTTTATAATGAAACATCATTATAGTTTTTTTTTAAATTGTAATTGTAATTTTAATTTAATTTAATATTATTTTTCCTTTTTTCTGTTTGCATAAAGAAGCAAATTATAAAGAGGAATGTGAATGCTTATTTGATTATATTCAAGGGTCTATTTATCAAAGGCGGCCTAAAGCAAGCATTGTTTGCACTTGAAAAGATGATGGGGATAATGTTTCAGATGTTTATACATATAATGGGTCGATCCATTTTTTACTTCATCCTAGATTTTATAGGCGGCTTTAGAAGTATATAGAATAAAGGTCTTAGAAGGTCTTAGGTTTCGAACCAAATTTTATGGTTAAATCGTGAAATAACAAAGTTTTTCTTCGTAACTATATTTTTTTTGTTGAAAAGGGTTTATGATCCATGATTCATTAAATATTGGAAAGTTAAGATTTCTTAAGTAATAGGAAAGTGAGAGATTTTAGAAATATTTGCAATTGCTTAACTAAATATCAGCATCGAGTGTTACACCCGTCTTCTATTGTTATGGGAAAAAGCTATGGCTTTCTGGATGTGAGGGGTCATTTATGGTATGGTTACAATTAGACAACATTCCCCTTTTTTCAATTGTTTTTCATCTCTATTTGTTCCTAATTTTTAGTTACCTTTACACAACCATGGTCCTTCTCTAACCATATAAATGGACTGCCTTTCATTCTATTTCTTTTGTTTTGACTTTTTTTCCTTTTTTTCCTTCTATCATCTGATTATAACTAACCAGATAGGTGGCCCGTGATGTAGCCAAACTTTTTTCAATACTAAAATAATATTTAGGCGATGATAATCCGAGACAACCCGGGTTAAATTTACTAAAACATAACCTAAAATATAAGACCGAAACAACCTGCAGAAATGAAAAGCAAAATAAAATTGTAAAGTTCAAGGCCTAATAACCTAATGTTAAAGATAAAAACAAAAAAAATCTTCAAAAAATATAATGTCGAAGAAGAAAACTTGAGTCAGCTCGGACTAACTTGACAAACCCACTACTCGCAATATGAGATCGGGATAAAAAAAAAGAATTTCAAAAGAATGACTTAGTAAAAAAGACCAAATTTCAATGAAAAAAAACATTAAAAAAACCTAAGCTAACCCGGGTTAACTTTACCAACCCGCTCTCGGAACAACTAAACATAAAGAAAAGTGAACAAGTCATTTAAATCAATGGAAAAAAATCTAAGTCAATGTGGGCTAACTCAACTAACCCGCCACTCGCGACATGGGATCAGGATAAAAAAAATTAGACTTTCAAAATAAAAACCTAACAAAAAAGACCGAAGTTAAATAAAATACATTGAGAAAGAAAATGGAAGTTAACCTAGGTTAGCTTGACCAGCTCGCCCTCGAAATAACAAAACAAAAAGAAAAGCGAAAAAATGACAAAGGTCAAGGGAAAATAATCTAATGCAAAATGATAAAATTAAAAAAATAAAATCCATAAAAAATTATGAAAAAAAATTGAGTCAACCCGGGTTAACTTGACCAATTTTCCACTCACGACATGAGATCCAAATTAAAAAAAAAAACTCGCGAAAGAAGGACATAACAAAAAAGACCAAAGTTAAATAAAAAAAACATTGAGTAAGAAAATGCAAGTTAACCCGGGTTAACTTGACTAACTCGCACTTGGGATAACCCAACAGAAAGAAAAGTGAAAAAATCACATAACTCAAGAGCCAATAATTTAACATCAAAGGATGAAATTATATATAAAAAATTCATAAGAAAATTGAGGGGAAAAAATTTGAGTCAACCATGATTAACCTGATAAATCTATTACTCAAGATATAAGATCGAAATAACTTAAAAAAAGAAAAGTAAAACAAACAATGAAACTAAAAGCCTAATAACCAATGTCAAATGATGAATTAAAAAAAATAATTCGATAAAGGATTGCCCTGTTGGAAGGCAACCACAAAAAAATAACAAAGTAAAATATCAAACCGTAAAACAATTTAAAACCCAAACAATATAGACCAAAATGGTATGAAAACAAAATGAAATAAAATAATTAGGGATAAATTGAAAAAAAAACTAAGAAAATGATAAAAATAGTAATTGAAAGAACGAGGTCCAAAACTAGAAAAAAAATCAAATGAAATTAAATGCCAAGGGAAAAAATAATAAAAAAAAGATAAATTAAGAAAATGCTAAGGATATGTAATCAAAAGAATTAGGACAAAAAAAATACAATAAAATAGTAAGGGATAAAATTGCAAAAAAAATAATAAAAAAGGTATAAAATACAGAAATAGAGTAATCAAAAGTAGAGAGACTGAATCAGATAAAAAAATCAAATTGAATAAAATGATTAGGTAAGAAATCGAAAAAAAAAGCTAAACTTAAAAAAACATAAAAAACTAAATAAATAGTAATAAAAAAAAGAGGGCCAAAATCAAACAAACTACAAACCGGAGGACACACTTGTTTTTTGGAAGGTTAGATGCGAATTTCCAAGGGCATGAGAGAGAAAATAGAGAAGAAAGAAAAAAACTCAATTGCAGCCTAACCAAACCTCCTCCATTAGCACATGTCACACCGTCGGAAAGAGGACGAGTCGTTGCTCCCAACGCTACCACGGAAGCAAGATTTTGGTAAATGGACAGGCCCTCACGCACCACTTGAATGGCGCGGGGGCTTTTCACGCGTTGACGCACACGACATCAATTGTTTTTAATAATATTTAATAACTGAAAATTACCAAACAACCCCTAACCATATTGAAAAATAAAAATAGAAGATATGACTAAAACACCCATGAAACTAAGCTTTTTTTTTTTTGGATCCCAAGGGTAAGCTTGACATCTCAGAATTTAAAAAAATGAAAAAGATGGAGAAGCCCTTTATTTTCTCTCTCCAAAGAGCATGACCGTAACTTTGCTGTGTTTTGTTTTTTAAAAGACCAAAGAGCCCCTCATCGAAAGCTTAATTGTTTTTTTGCTTTTAAGGGCAAAATAATCATTTCACTGTTTTTTTTTAAATGTCTTAACTAATTTGTCCCTAGTCGATTTTGCAATGACTAATGTAACACACAAGCCAAATCAGTTTTTTTTTTATATATATATATCAAAGACAGAAACATATTTAGGCCCTGTTTGGGAATGCGGTGCAAACCGCGTTTCCTCAAATTTTAAAAATTGTTTTTGCTTAAAATGAATTTTTTTAATGTTTTCGGATCGTTTTGATGTGCTGATGTCAAAAATAATTTTTAAAAATGAAAAAACTTTATTTTGATGCATTTTTAAGTGAAAAACACTTTAAATCATCACTACTATCACAATCCCAAACACAATCTTACACTGCTTCAGTAAATAGGAACTTGTGTTTAGGACCAGAAGTAAATCAAATCAGTGATGCCATTTAGGTTTTTTTATAATGTAATGTGAGCAACCTTGCTTTGCTTCCTTGCCTACTGGACCCTAGGCTGGACATGTTTTTTTTACGAGGTCTTCTATGATTACTAACAGATTTGATGTGCTTGACAAATTGCCTTTTCACAGCCTTATAGTGGGTTGTTTTGAGTCCTCTACTCAATTTCCTCATAATCTCAATTTTTTAGAAGACCGTTCTGTTTCTTTCTCTGCTGTCTTGGGTTGGACAATAAGTTCAGTTGCTTGTTGAATCAGATTTCAATGCGTTCCATTGAGGTTCTCACGAGCCTTGGCCTTTCTTAGCAGGTTGACCTCGCACAATTCTTTTATGTTCACTTCACTTTTCCATCTCTTGTGTTTTGAATGTGACTTCCTTTGTGTTTGCTTTCATTGTTTTTAAAACTTGCAGCTGTTCTGTCAGTACTGTTTAACATTGTTTATGGTTCATAGTTTTCTTCCTCTTTCTTTCTCCCATTACACGAGTCAATTTTTTCATATGATCAACCGAGTTTTATTACCGGGTAGAGGTGTTCATAAATATAATCGGGTTAAGTTATGATTCATAACCATAACTAACTCAACTTCTGAATTTTTTTAAAATATAAATTGGACTATTCAATTTTTTTTATCCAAACAAGTTGCGTTAATTTTTTTTATATAAATATTACAGATTTTTTATCTAAGCAAGTTGTGTTATGGTCATTCTTTGCTTTGCTATTAATCTTTTCATATTACCAACCAGGTTTTATTACCGGGAAGGTGTGTTCGTGGATATTGTCATGGGGGGCGCGCCCGCCACGACGTCGTCTGGCGACGGCGGAGGCTCTCTGTCGTGCCTCTTGATGTGAGGTGTTGTGTGTTGGGAAGGGTTTTGGATTTAATCATAAAATTATGATTAACGTTCAGGAGTCGCCACCTAGTATTATGGTTACTAGGAACCTATGGTCTGCAAGAGTTTGAGTAAGGGACTGGTTGTGCAAGGGGAAGACGCATCACCCCCAATGCACCCTACCTAAGGTAAGCTATATTGTTGTTTGATTGTTTTTTTCTACGTCGGGTTTCTATTCGTTGGTCTTTTCTAAGGTTCAAGGCAGATCTTTCTTTTTGAGAAAGTCTCTATCTTATTTGGTTAAATCCTAACCATTCTAAAGTCTAAATTTTAGCATTGCATTTTTACACCTTGTATCTTTAATACTTAAGGGTGTATTTTATCGTGTAATTTTACACCCCACAAATATTAAAGTTACATCTGGATCCTAAAACAAATATTGGAAAAAGATTTTTGACATGTTGGCCAAATCCTAATAGATAATCATAAACTGGTTATGATATCCATTTTTGGATTAAAAAAAACATGAAAAAGATGCAATTTTTGTTTTTGTTTTTTTTTTGAAAAATATGCTTGGAAAAATCTTAGGATTTGGCCGTAAGCAACAAAATATTTTTTTTTTTGAAATATTTCAGAGAAAATCGGGTATTTTAATACCAGATTTATATTTTACAGTGTAAATATAACTCGATATTATGCAAAGTTGGTAGAAAAATATTTGAGAAAATCAAAATTTTTTTCAAAGGATTTTTGAATTTTTTTTTGGAATTTTTTGTTTTCTTAAAGAAATATATAATATAATATTATATATTAATTAAATATTATTAAAACAGGTGGGCCAGGTCGACCCAGATAATTGGGCCAGGCATAAACCCAGAAAACAGTAGCCAACCTCGGCCCAACATACTTTCTTTCTCTCCCTTTTGGGGGCTGGGTCGAACCCGGCCCAAACATTTGGTTTGGGCCAGAACTGGCCCGACCCAAATGAAATGAATTATATGCAGAACGTGAACAATAAGTTCACGTTCTGTATGCAACTTTGCAGTTGCAGCTGGCAGAGTGAAGCGGGAGGCAACCTTGCTAGGGGAGAAGCAGTTGCTGTCACCGGCCTAGAGTGAGGTTGGAGGTGGTTTGGGTGGTCGACCTGAAGCTGGTGGCGGCGTTTATGGAGGAGTCGGTGCTGTTGCTTCCGATACTGGAGAAGGAAGAAAACGAATATGGTGGTGCTGATGGGTTGTTGCCGCTGTGGAGGAAAAAGGAAGAGCTTTCGGTGGAGAGGGATAAATTTGGTGGAGAGGGTGGAAGACGAGCTGGTGTCAGCGAGGCTTGGAGTCACTAAGAGCACGGTGGAGAGAGAGTGTAGAGAGAGACTTGTTGAAAAAAAAAAGGGAAGGAGGCTAGTTTTTTCTGATTTTTGGACCCGATTTTATCCTCTCTCAAGTCATCAAAGGAGCATCTATTTATAGGTGGTGGAAGAGGGTAATCTCGTTTACACAGGGGTAAAATTTTAGCCCTTTATTTGGTTGGGAAGGATCTCAACTGTTGGCTTAAAGTAGCCTCTCTGAGTTGTCAAATTTGCAGAAAAAGGCTGCCTGAGTTGACTTCTTCACGTTGTCGCCGGTGTCGCTGTGCTGTCATTCATCTTGAAACGTTCACATGGGGTTGTAGAGGAACTATAGAGGATCCGTTTCGTGCAAGTTTTGTTCGATTTGATGGAGAAATCAAGCATTAAATGCATCTGCAAATAAGGCTCCAAAGCAGTTTCTTTCGGGTAAAAGAAGAAGACAATGAATAGTGACCAGACGACGCGTCGTCTACTCCTCTTCTTGTTTTTTTTTACTCAAAACGACGCTGTTTTAGGTTGAATTAGGGATTTAAACTGAGTTTCAATTTAGTCCTTCTGCTTTCAAATTTTTTCAATTGAACCCCTAATTGACCATAAACTTTGGATTTAATGCAATTAAGCCCTTGATGAACTTCAATTGGAACCCCAAAGTTACGCGCCTATTGGAATATGGTCCTTGATCTCGGATTTTATCAATTTAACCCCTAATTGACCATTAAACTTTCAATTTCTTCAATTTCACCCCCGGTTTTTATCAATTAAGATCCCATAGTTTGCCGCCTGTTGCATAATGGTCCTTTGCTGTGAATATTTTCAATTTAACCCCTAAATAACCCCAAAACTTCAATTTTCTTGCAATTTGGCCCATAATTTCAATCAATTAACTTGAAAAAAATTAAATTTGATCTCTTAAAATTCCAATCTCCTCAATTAAGCCTAAATTAGGCTCCCAAACTTAATTTTTCACCAATTAAGCCCCAAATAAAATTAATTTGACCCATTTAAAGTATAATTAAGTCCTTGCGCTTAATTAAATCCTTCAATTGAACCCAAATTAATTCTTAAACATAATTAAAATTTAATTTG
>Ga0325414_1002383_pt1 | contig 18990 bp, 11 predicted proteins | sample PopdelMetagenome_8_FD_206183 | JGI IMG/M metagenome (GOLD analysis project Ga0325414, IMG submission 206183) | Populus deltoides microbial communities from Bellville, Georgia, United States - Leaf-PdKOR-R3 | ecosystem: Host-associated > Plants > Phyllosphere > Phylloplane/Leaf | place: USA... | reverse complement strand
ATGATATTAAAAACTTCTAAATAATTTTCCCTCCGTGATATTTCAAAACCCAATACTAAAAGATTCCATTTTTCTCAAATATGGAATAGAAGACAAGTTCAAACACAGATCTAAGACATCAGCGATAGTGGTGCTTAATTCTGATCCTCTCCGGAAGGTGGAAATTTACTGCTTACTCATACTCAGTGAGGGGAAACAACTAAATTAGAATTGACATATCAAAGTCATTTGAAAGAAATGAATAGACAGAAGTTAGAATTAAATATACTTTTAGAACAAAAATTGGTAAATCTTTTAATACTTCCGAACCAGATCATCATTAAAAAAAGACCAAACAAAACAACTGTTCAGTTCTTATCTTTTGAAATGTGTGGTCTGTAGCACAGTGAATGGTATCGTAATAAATGCATTCTGAACGTAAAAAAAAAGAAGAAAGCATGCATCACAAACTGAATTTGCGTTTCAAATCCATTTCTCATCAGGCAATAGTCAGTAGACAGGGTACATATCAATTGATAATCTGCCTTGTTTATTTTAATGGAGTGGTTTTAATTTGAACCCAAATCTTGCCTGCATAAAGCTCAAGGCTTCACGAATTGCTTGACTTGGAACTCGTCAAAACTTCAGGTTCCTCAGGCTCAGAGGAAGTTGGAATCAACAGTACGGGTAACTTGCACCAGGTGTTGAATGTGAGAAATCTACTTTAAAATCCACATTCTGCTAAGACTTCAGGAACCAAAAATCGTAAAAGAAATTTCCAGGAAATGCAAAGCATCGTTAATTTTCCTTGTTCATTTCTTGCAAGGTATTAGCCCACCTAATCCCCTATGATGGGAGGACCGAGTACATGTATATATTTCCTGCAAACATTAATTCAGACAGAGACAAACGATGTCAGACATTCAGAATACCAATCTGTCGTGGGCTCCTCAATTTTGACATCGTCCATGCATGCAACTCGGGGAACGGTCAGAGCATGCATGGTCTACCTTTGATTTTCAAATCCCTGTACGTGAAAAAATCAAACGCTATTATAATTTAATATATAACAAGAGCGAGACTATAAGGTCGCAAAAAACTACAAACTATAGCAAATTGTGGGACCAGGTGGAAGATAGAGAAATCCAAGCTATGACTAAAACCATAGCGAAAATATAAATTATAAATATTTTTTCTTCAGACCAGGTCTCTGTAATGTTTTTTTACGTTAACATAGTCATCAAAATCGGGATAGTAAAGATAAACTTGACTCATAAACTATATCATTAAAAAAAAAAAGACTAAAAGATTGTAATTTAGAAATCTTCAAGAAGGATTGTAATTTCAGATTTCTTCTAGACTCGTCAGAAAAAATGAAAAAAGAACAAGTCAACTTTATTGATGGTCCATTTACTCGTCTGATGAGCTTCTTAGAAGCAGCTGAACCGTAACAGTGATGTGCTATTTCTTGCCTATGTTCATCAATGCTGTGTGTATATATAAGCCCCTCCCTAGATATCATCAACACCCTGACAAACACTTTACGCTTTCCTTCCTAAGAATTTGGCTTTCTTTGATTCAAATCACAAGCTTTTCAGGAATTCTATAACCAGTGAACCACCATGGAGATGTCACCATTAACACAAGTCATAACAAAGAAAACAAGGTCAAAGAAAACCAGAAGAGCATGGAAGTTGAAACTTAATATCACATGGCAGGCTATCAAGAAGGCAGTCAGTGGCAACATCAAGAAACGTCCCGGTTTCCGTCTTCATTTAAGCTGTGCAAGAAGCCTGAGACAGCTTTCCACTAACCGAATCCATCAAGAGTCAGATGTGAAGCCCCATAAAGATAACAAATCAAAGAAAAAGGCCTGCCATCCCAACAAAACACTTTCTCATCTCTTCCATGTGCCGTATACAGCATTGGATTTTGTAGACCTAGGAGATCACATGACTCCTACAATGTCTCCCAAGCAGAATATATCAGCAATGTGGCAAGAAATCCATGGCTTAAGTAATTGGGACAACCTTCTTGACCCTCTCCACCCGAATCTTCGACGAGAAATTCTCAAATATGGAGAATTTGTTGAAGCCACTTATGATGCCTTCGACTTTGATCCTTTATCGGAGTATTGTGGGAGTTGTAGGTACAACCGACATAAGATTTTCGAAACGTTAGGCCTCACCAAGCATGGTTACAAGGTGAAAAAGTACATTTATGCCTTGTCCCATGTCGATGTGCCTCAATGGTTAAAGAGGTCACACGCTATGTGGAGCAAAGATTCCAATTGGATGGGTTATGTTGCTGTAAGCAGGAAAGAAGAGTCGCATAGAATCGGCCGTAGAGACATAATGGTCGCATGGCGGGGCACCATCTCACCATCAGAGTGGTTTTCAGACCTCAGGACAGGTCTAGAGCTTATTGACAACACAAATGTGAAGGTTCAAGAAGGGTTCCTCGGCATTTACAAATCCAAGGATGAGTCCACCAGGTATAACAAGTTAAGTGCCTCTGAGCAAGTTATGCAAGAAGTGGTAAGACTGGTGAATTTTTATAGAGGAAAGGGTGAAGAGGTCAGCTTGACGGTTACAGGCCATAGCTTAGGAGGAGCATTAGCACTCCTAAATGCTTATGAGGCAAAGACTGTCATTCCGGATCTGTTTGTTAGCGTCATTTCTTTTGGCGCACCAAGGGTCGGAAACATCGCCTTCAAGGAGAAGCTCAACGAGCTAGGAGTCAAGACCCTACGCGTTGTTGTTAAGCAAGATATAGTCCCGAAACTGCCTGGCCTGTTGAACAGGATGCTTAACAAGTTTCATGGATTAACTGGAAAGTTGAACTGGGTTTATAGGCATGTAGGGACTCAGTTGAAGCTTGATGCGTTTACATCACCATACTTGAAGCATGAATCTGACTTGTCAGGGTGTCATAATCTGGAGCTATATCTTCACCTGATAGATGGGTTTTTGAGCAGCACATCAAAGCATAGATGGAATGCTAGGAGAGATCTGGCATTGGTGAACAAGGGTAGTGACATGCTGATAGAGGATCTAAGAATACCGGAGTTTTGGTACGACTTTCCATACAAGGGACTCATGCTGAACAAATATGGTAGATGGGTTAAACCTGGCCGGCAGCCCGAAGACATCCCTTCTCCACTTGGTGTCGAAACACCACCGAAACATGGTGGCCCCCGACCATTTTAGATTTCGCACTGGCCAAAATCACAGGTCCAATTCTTCTGTTAATATGTATAAAGGCGTCAAATTTATTTATTTATTTATTTTTAACTCGTCTCGAAGAAGTTGTAACTGCTTTGATTTATTTTTTACACTTGAAGCCCAATTTTTTTCTACTGGAAACGTCGTGTTGTCATTATTCTCTCTTGTACCCGTTAATCATGAGTTGGAATTTGGCTGAGCATTCTTGGCTGCGTTTCTCCGCTTCTAATCTTTTACGTCTCTCGACACAAAAAGAAAAGCAACATCTCTTCGATATTCAAATAAAATGGAAAGATACTATACCAATTCATAGTGTTTTACCAGGAAAATTACAATGTTATGTGAGGAGAATTTCAGTGCTTTCCCTGCATTTTTAAGCTTCTATATTAAAATGGTAAGTTCCGAGTTTATTTGCCATTGATTTGCAAAAGGCTTGAACTGAAGCCAAAGCAGAGGCGGAACAAACCGAATGTCATCCAAGCTCTTTTTGGCCTAAGTTATCGGCTTATGCAGAGATCACTTTGATTCAATAAAAAGATGTTATAAGTTCTTCATTTTTTACCTACAAAATTCGGAAATTCAATTAGAATTTCAGTGAGCGCATCCTCAAGGAAAGGTCCATGTTATGTTTTTTTGCACTAGCTAACACCAACTCTTGAATCCTCAAACATTATAAAGCACCCCATATTTGTTGGCCACTTGGCCTGCCATTCGTCCACATTTAGCAGCACAGACAATGACCGCCTAACTTAATAAACCTGCTAGAGTAGAAAAATCTTTCGTATTTTTACTTCAGTGGATAACAGATGTTCTACACTTAAAAGAAATACCTTCAGTGTAGAGTCTTTGCTCCCACTTAAAAGAAGCCTGCTGTCTGCAGACCAGCTGGCGGGGCATCATGCAATTATAATGAGAACCACTGTAAAAATAAGAGTATGGGTGTTCCAAAGTGATTGAAACAAATCAAACCTGATCTGATAAACAGGTCCAACATGGCCTCGAAAAGCAGCAACAAATTTTCCAGTGATGCCATTCCATAGCTTCACAGACTAGTCAAATGATGCACTAGCCACCCATTGCCCATCAGGTGAGAAGTATACATGATTTACAACCTGCATCAACCAAAAAGTAGTTCAGTACTTCAGCTCAAAAAATAACACTTGACCGGCAGAATTTGCAAGATTCACAGAAATGTTAAAAACTAGCTCTTCACGTTGCACTCCCAAAAAACAAGGATCAGGAACAAGGATGGCAAGCAAAACAGAAAATCATTCGTATCCTTTGTACCTGTTGATAGCCTGTCATCCGAGCTTTAGGGTGTTTGCTGACAGCTGGTTCCCAGAGGAACATGGTAAAATCATCAGAACCTGAAACTAGTCTTTCAGGAGCACCGCCCTTCATTTTATTGTACCTTTCCAGAGCAACCAATAACATTTATAGATAGGTCGGAATAATCAGTTCCATATAGACAGAATCCTAATCACTCTTTAGTACAAAAGCACAATGTATCACAGAAAACTTTAAATGCTGGAAATTGATGCCTTTTTTCATTTTGCTGCAGTTTTCCGGAAATCATGGAACATCCTAAAATTGCAGCTCTAACTCAATTATACCATTCCATTGAGCAAACCAGATGGAAAAAAGAAAACAAGTGTCTTGCATTTCTCATGTTAATAGATCTAGGAGCAAATAAATTAAGCAAACACTAGAATAAATCCCCTCTCCCATAAACTCAAATGATGTCCTTGACAGACAGATAGTAAAATATTCTATATATGCTTCAGCAATAGAATATTTTTAAATTTGAGTATATGATATCAGATCAAAAAGAAAAAAGGTTACAGGTATATGTTGGGATTGAAGACCAGGCCCAAAAGAGTCTCCCAAAAAAGAAACTTCAGCCTTTTTTTCCCCATTCATATTTAGATGGTTGTATCCCTCTATGAGTAAATGAGTATGAGCCCAGCTTCAAGGTACAAATCAACAGAGTTCCAGAACTACGCAAAGATCCATTGATCATTCAACTACTGCACACATAGTACTTGAATATTTACAACCGATAGCTACCACAAAGGGAGAACACTTGTTAACCGATAACGATTTAAAAATCTGAAATTACATTACAAAAGCCATGCTTATATCCCTCGAATATTAAGCTAATTCATAGATGATAAATGTCTAGAGCCATCTTCATCACAATGCAACAACTGAAGCAAATAGTAACTTTACCTTCTTCATTTCCTCTGGAGAAGAATATGTTTTTCCTGTATGATCAAAAGCTCCTGTGCGAAGAACATATTCAGTGCTCAATGCAAGAGAGTTAACCCAACTGCAGAACATGTAAGAAAAACAATTTAACACCACTAACCTGGGGTGCTGGTACTTTGACCCAACAAAACATTGAAAACAGATCGTACATGTAATGAGGGGTAAAATTTTTGAGAGGTAGAACTAAAAGAGTTTCATTGGAGATGTCCGAAACTAGCTAGTTACTCAAAACCGATATAACAGCAGACAGAAAGCAACATTTCCACCACTCATAACTGTAGTTAAGCAAGCTGTTAAACAATTAATGCCCTTAATTGTTCATACAATAACTCTCGATACAAGAAGGAAACCACTATTATACCAGTAATGGTCGTAGAGATTTTGTAGAATGCCAACATTTTAAAAAATGCGGTGAAAATAACATATTTTTATTTTATTGTCATTCAAAAAAAATATTTATTAAATATTATTATTTTTAAAATTAACAATATAATTATTGTGTTTTAAAATAAGGATATTTAAACATGATTCAATTCTAGAGCCAACAACTAGTTTCATTATTAATTTTTTCAGCTTAACCAGTAGATCGATTGATATATATAGTTGTCTGAATCAATAAATCAATTGACTTTTCATACAAAATTATAATTTTATAAAAAACAATTTAATATATTTTAAGAGTTAAAATATAGATATTTATTCAATTTATAAACTAAAAAATAGATTCTAATTAAAATTATAAAAAAATTATTATTTACATAATAATTATTCTTTATTTTTCACGTTCAATTAGCTGTTTGATTTAACTGAAAATTATAACCTAATTTCATCCCTAATTTAAACCACCATATTCAAAAGTATACTATTTCTCTATGTTAGTTTGTGATTTCTTTTTATTTTTATTTTGTATACTAATTGCCCAATTTATTTATTTATTTATTTTTAAAAAAAAACAATGCAGCGGGCTCACAACAGCAAAGAATGCCGTAAAAACCTTCACATTTATATGCATGGATAATAATGTCTGTGGGAGCCCTTCTTATTTTAGGCTTTACAGAGAATCTTTTGGTTGTTTCGTTTCTCTCACTATTCCATTCAGAAGCAAGGCCTTGTCCAAATCTGACATGAAGACGGCCTTGAACTTCTTTATCCAGTGTTCATCATATATATTTGATTTGACTGTTCATTGCTATAGATTTTGCAAGTTCGACAAACACCAAGTTGCAGCACAATTCAAAAGGTAGATGATTTTGGAAGAAGGGGTTTTCTTGTATAAACAAGTGGCTAGTACAATTAGAATCAGAAGTCTGCTTCTTTTTCATCGATCCCCAATTAGCCAACTTTACATGTATGCCTAAAACAATCCCCTCCGAGGCGCCAAACTGGCAAGGCCCTCTACGAATCTATAAGCATCAGGAGCTGGACATATCTGTTCATCCCGTCGCATACATCTGCCCGTCTTCTTGCAGTTTTTCCCGTTTCATTCTATTTTCTGAAGGAGCATGAAGGATCTGGATTGAATTTGGGTCCAAACTGATCCAGTCAGCTCCTTTCTCATCGAACATATTATCATCATTAGCTAGCATCATCAAAGTTGGATTCGTTAGTAGGTCCATGTAGTCATAATATCGCTTCTTGAAGACCAACCTTGCCACTAAGATACAGGTGTGTAGGAATGTCACATTTATGAAGGCTTGTTGGGACTGCCTCTGTCTGTGTGAGTGTTAATGATCCTGTCAATGCCAGCAAGGGCTCTAACAAGAATGTTTGACTCTCACTTTTTCTTTCCTTCTCTTTTCTCATTTCTTCCAATAGTGAATTGCTTGTGTCAATACCTGTTTAGATGATCAAGAATATATATATAAAATGTAAGATCCAGAAAGCACGTTGGCATATAGAGTTCCTCCATTAGAAGTCCTCAAAAGAAATTCTGTGTTCTCACCAGCAAGATATCCACCATGGACGTAACCACTAAATCGTTCACTGGTGTGTTCACCAGTGAAGAAGATGCGTCCTGCTGGGGCCTGATCAAAACAAGCAAGATTTAGAAATGCATTTCAGAGCTCACTCTTTATTTATTTTTTTCCCTCCCTTTCTATGAAAGTACTGTAACTTCGAATTGCCATGTACAGCCAGAGTGAAAACAGACAAACACATGCTACAGAAATAAGATGGAAATACCTTAATGTCATGAACATCTTGATTGTCTGAAATGATGGGGTAGTTGCTGTAGCTGCCACGCTGGAATCTGTTGTTCCACCAGCGGGGCACAAGTATATCAGTGGCATTGGGTATATGGGGTCCAAACATGTCCCTAAGCACCCCCATGGCTTCTTCCAACGTCTCCTCGTCAGACTGTGCTTCAACGCGTTTCGATTCCCCATTCGTCAAAGTCACGACCAGGATATTCGAACCAGGATATGCATTTTCCATGTGCTGATGACAAAGCAAAAATCAGCAGCCAGCTTGGATAAATCCAGTGAGTTACTAACTATGATTTGATTATTAAGAGATACTATGCTTATCAATCAATCAAATCTATTTGCCATTTGAACGGCATAGAATCTGCATTGATATTACATAAAAAAATACTGAAAATGATGGGGATAGTGAGATCCCACATTGCCTCCGCAATAGACCACAGATGATCATTAAATTATTTCAATCCTCTCCCAATCAAGTGAGAGGAAATAATTTTAGATGTTGTGGGTCTCAAAATTGATTATCATGTCTCCGCATAGAAAAATAGAAAGTAAGAACAGGCTGACATTGCAACCGATTCCCTCAATTAAACTAATCTCACCAGCTCTAATACAATGACAGAAAAACCAGGTGCGTCGTAGCTCGAAGAACAATAAAAAACAAATAATGCATGAGATTCTAGTTTGCTATCTGTGCAAGAAAGCTAATCAACATTTTTTTATCATGATGCTGAAACTGTTTGACGCTAGATCTAAGTTGCCAAGCAGCAAGCTGTGTGCGTATTTTCGATTGGAAATAAAATATCAACCTCATGCAGTCTCTTGACAAGTTGACTTGCTAGACTAAAGGTTGGCCTGGAGTTGCTGTTATTGGAAATTTTAAATGCAAGGCACGTTGGGACAGGCACATGATCGAATCATTGTCTTGAAAAGGGCAAGAAGTTCCAAATGTAAACAATTGTTTTCAAATTCCACTCTATATTATAGAAGCAAGCAATGCAGAATGGGGAACATCAACTTGGGAAGCAAAAACAAGGAGGAGAAATAACCTGCCAGAAAGTGTAGTATCCCCTTCGCTCATGAGCGTAGATGAAGAACTCTTTTCCGGGACCACATGGCCAGAATTTGTATGGGAAGTTCAGGAAAATCTTTGTATATACCATCACATCACATTTCTCTATGGCTTCTGTTTTCCACCTCTGCATTATTATTATTATTTTCATTTAATTAAATACTTGTACAGAGAACAATTACTTATAATATGATGGGAGTCAGCTTTGATATCTAAACTTCCTACGGAAAAAAATAATCCAGGTGATGTATTTCCTCAATTTAAGATCAAGGGAATAAAAGTTCATACTCCCCTGAGGCATTCCCGGAAGATCTACCCAGCAATTACGCAAATCATGTGAACAGATTGGCATCCTATAACCTTCATAACCTTCACTAGAAGGTACAGATCACATGCTGAGCCCTTGTGTATTTTACAACACATAGGCTTGGGCAATTTGACAATGATTTTTCCGTTGAAAGTCCGGCAGGGCAAGAAAAAGAAAATTACGTAACTGAAGCAATCAAACCGCAAGATTCTTAACCGGTGCCTTGTAATTTGCGATGTTTAGCTCTTCCTTTTCAGAGTAATAATCTTACATCACACAAACTGCTCACTTGCCTGTTTCCCAGGTCAATTGATCAAATCACAAAGATTCTTACGTACGGTTCTTGGCTAGATGTTGGAGTTGACACACCAGTGTGTCCAAGAGGAATCCACCAAATGTAGGCTAAGGTTAAAGAAGAAAAGGGAAAAAAGAGTTATCCCTGACATTGATTTTATTTATTAATTTACTTTGAACAGATCCCTAGCTATCATTGTTCACTAGCAGTGTTGATGGGAAACAACTGTTACAAAATATAAGATAAAAACTTGAGTTGTCTCATTAGGGCCCTACGCGTGGTGATTCAACCAAATGATCCACCAAGGAACAGCCAGCCAGCCATTTGTGAGCCTGTGGGTTACCAATTCTGTGGATCACCGTACATGCAACCCACGGTTTATGCTCTCATAAAGACAGTAAGCCACCTCGAAAAGCTATCTTTTGCATCATCAAACCACCTAAACCTTGTTTAATACAGGGCCTAGCTGCCATGAATTCTTGACTCTTCTACTTAATGATAGTATTTAATTTCCTGGGCCACAACCCTAAATATCGAGGGAAGAATCCTGCTACTCCTACTCCCCAGGGCCTAGGTCCTTGTCCCTATACAGTTATAGATTCCCCTCCCTTGGACCAAGACACATTGAAAGCTCAAGAGGGGACCATTGCAAACAAAAGGGAAACAAAATAAAGACATCGCAGGCGTAGTGCATTAAGACAGATAAAAGGGTATCAGAACCATCACCTGAGAGGGATTATTTATGGATATTCGGAAGCAGCACACACATGACTCGTTAAGTAAGTTAAATAGAGGAAGAGAAGACGTACGGGTAAGGGAGGCCTGAAGGAAATGAGATCACTCTGGAGGACACCAATGCTTACTGACAAAATCACATAATTGGCTTCGTAGATGCAACCATCCTCCGTTTTCACAACAACGCCGTTTCTCGAGTGCTGCAATTCCCTGACAACCTGCCCCAAATACGTGCCACCAAATCATCATACATTAAAAAAAACAAAAATAGTAAGAGGCAATAAGATTAGAAGAATTTTAATGGTTATTTTTTAAAGTATTTTTTATATTTTTTTAAATTTATTTTTAAAGCTCTCAAATATGAGATGGTAAAAATGAATAGTACTACTAGCAGAATCCAAGCAAATCAACAATTATTACAACTCAAATGATCAGATTCTGTGAAGTCAAAGCAAGAGATGGAGATGGAACAGAGTCGAAGAAGAATCTAACTGATGTATCTATTAAAAAAAAAAAAACCAACATTAAAGTATATTGTAGTGCTAGCTCACTGTTCAATCACCCTAAGGTTTCATTAGGTTCTGAGCTCTGACTTTTTAGAGCAAGCTAGACAATCTTTTTTTTTTCTCCCCTTCTATTTTGCTTTAGGTAACAGAATACAGGAAACATAAATGAAGAAATTGACAGGCCTAGCTAATCTCATGTTCTTTGAGTTGATATGACATCTCAACCTCCTAACCGTAGTGGTCTAATTCTTGTCAGTGTTAGAGCAACTTGGTGTTCATGGACCTACAGATTCAAAAGCGGTAAAAAGCACTTTACTGATTGAAAGATGACGAGGAACCTTTTGCCAATCAATGGCTATATGATTGAAAAACGAAGCATGTTGGTGGGTCAGTTTTTAATGGCTCTATGTAGGGGTCCTCACTCAAAAAGTTCACTGATAGTTTGGTTTGTTTTCATCATCGGGATTTAGCAAAGGGTCAAAGACTGGAAATTTCTAGGTCTGGCTGGATTGCTAGTGACTTGGTTTCCTTTCAGCTTTTCCACGGACTGAAATTATGTAAAATATAATATAATACTAACAGTGGATGCTAATCGACAGAGTCCATTTCCATGAAAGGTGGTGAACATTTCAATAAAAGCCCAGCAAAAATATTCCTTTCGTAGCTACAATGTTATAATGATATGAGGGGAAAATATTTAAAACTTTACCACTGTTGAAATATTGGAAAAATAATAGAACCCAGAAATAAAATGTTTGGATTCTTGGCAAAATGGTAGTATGAACAGAATATTTAAGAAAAGGCTTAAAACGTCATTATCTGCAAGCTCCAGAAGTTGGTCGATCAATCTTAACAGCAACAAGATAGCTTTGCATCTGCATGCATACAGAACAGAGCACAGTTTCCGATTTTTTTCTTTTTTGCTGTTCCTTCTTCCATGTTTTCACTCTATTAAGAATTAACTGTGCCCCGTTGCCTTAATAATTGCATAAAAGCGATAAACAAATCTAAAACAGAACAAATCAGAAACAACAAAAATATAAAATAGAAATCAAAAGGTTTTCCCACTTCTTTCTTTCTTGTCTGTTTTAATTACCTTGTTGAGTTTGAGACGGTTGTCCAAGATTTTGCCCTCAGAGGTAAAAAGAAAACTCTCAGCCATTTTGTAAAGCAGGTGCTCATAGCCTCTTTCATCTGCTACTAGAAATTCTCTTTCTCCAAAATCTACAAACGTTGATATTGGCTCTACCTCTGTTTTCACAAAATAACCCATTAGAGTCTCTGTTTCTGTCTTCAATCAATCATTACAATAAAAGAAAATAAACCCGTTTGTGTTTTTTAATCTGTACTAATTGTTTTACAAGCTAATCCAGACTAACAAGATACTTTCTTTTCCTGGGAAACAAGCAGAAAATAGAGTGTAAAATCAATTGGAAAACCAACCTGCCATCTCAAAGTCATGAAGGATAAAGTCAATGGCAAGCTCTATCGGCGTCTTTGGTGAACTAAACAAGCACAAAACATCAAAAATTTAAGATTAAAATTAGTTAAGACCATCAAGAACTATATCTTTATTGATTAATTTTAGCGGTAAAAACCAAAACATCACATTAAAGACTTGGAATTTACCTAGGCGGTTCATTAACTTCACCGACAAGGTTTGCTTCTAAACTCTTCAGATTCTCAATTGCTAAGTCCACCGCCTTCTTGTACGAGTCTGCCGCCACTCCACTAGGATATATTTTCCCACTACACCAACAACACAACCACTTTCTTTAGCGTCCGAAAAAAATTATGTTCTTGAGATTTCAGTGTTCAAAGTGTCCAAATGTTGTAGCATTTTACATCATTTAAAAAAAAAATGTGAAGAAAAATAGAAAGCTCAGAATCTAGCCGGGATACAGATACCTGCGATCATAGATATTATAGCGAGCATTGCTGTAATCAGAGAAACAAGTGCGGAGGCCAGATTGAGAAGCAAGTTCCCAAACAGGGTTGGACTCTTTACCACCAACTCCGGCGATCCAACCGGCTCCAAGCTCAACCGAAACGCCACCGAAATTATCCTTTCGGATCCTACCACCTATACGGTCTGAAGCTTCCAAAATCACCATATCCTCTATTCCATTCTCCGCCAATACCTTTCCCGCGGATACACCTTTAAGACAAGAAACAGAACAAAATAGCTTAATTTTAGTCTCGAATTACAAGTGTTCGTGCATGTATGTATGTGTTGGTTGGGAATTACCTGAGATTCCAGCGCCGATGATGATGACGGAGGAGCGTGGAGGGGAATCCATGAGAGGGAGGGAGGGAGAGAGGTGTGCGTGTTTTGTGCGCTAAGACATGAAGAAATAGCGGGAGTCAGTTTATATAGGTGTTTTTCTGTTATTTTTATTTTTTAACGGTGGTCGATGGACGTGTGTCTCTTTCTCTATCATCATGAAGTTTGACCGGTTGACTGACGTCGAAATAGGCAGGTAGTGCTGGCATTAGATCGAAACTTAGAATGTGATGTCAATATGCGAAATTTTTTACTGTGCTTATGGAGTTATTAGTAATATTTTATTAATTATTTTTTGAGATTCAAAAGGTTATATATATATATATATATATATATATATTATTTTTTAAAGGCCAATTGACGGTCTAGTATTATTTTTATTTTTCTCGGCTGTAAGCACAAGTAATAATTATTAGTATATTATAAAAAAAGTATACTCTTCTTTTTTATATATATATGAAGACAAGGGGGGGGGGGCATTATCGTCCGTCGTTGATCCAAGAATTAATATGAGCCGGTACAACTAATCCTAACACAATATATATAATAAAACTAGTTGTGGATTTGGTATTGCTAGCAGCCTACTAGAAGATAATTTTAAAAAAAACTAGAGGGGGGTGTTTGTGTTTTATTGAGATTTAATCTTGGAAAAATTAATTAATTTTGGAAAGCTAATAAACTCTAACTTGTAAAATGAAAAATTGATTCTTTCTCTCATTCTTCCGCTTGTCTCACCTTAATTTCTCTGCGAGTCATTGAATCCAAGGAGTTAGCGTGTCCGAGCTGTCAATTTTAGGAGTGTGAATGGCATTAAATGGGGGGGGGGGGGAGCGGTGGGGAGGGGAGCTGCCCGTGACATTCGTTATTTTGTACACCTGTGACATCGATTTAACGGCTAGTTTACATTGGGCTGTCACGTTAATTTGGCAATAAGAGCTCAGCTCAATCGTGGCCTTACATTGCATTTTTTAAGAGTCGACTACTACACAGGAGGTCATACAAGTAAATACCAAAGAGATCAGGTGTCCGTTTGTTTCTGACGTTTGTTCAGTTATTACAGGTTCTTGTCACAAGATTGCTTTTGCAAAGATGCATACGTTTCGTTAGGGTGATATGGCTTAGACCATATTAAATGAAACAAATGTAGCTTGATTTGAAATGTTCCTTTATCTACTCTTAAAAGAAAGCCAATTGAAATAGAACAGATCGATGACGAGATGTACAAACTGTATGATGAGCTTGCGTAGGAATAAGACCGATACGTTGGATAATCGATTAATCTCTTAATTCAAGCAATATGATTTATTCTTTCTAGTCAAGATGTCTAGCAGCTTGGTGTGAAAAACTCAAGTAGTTGGTACCTGGTGGTGTCAAGTAAGCCAATATGACTGATAATTGGTACCTTCAAAAAATTCTCTTTGATGTATATGTTGACTCTCATATATTTATGTTAGTAATTTTATAGAGAGAGGAAGAACAATTATATTTTAGAGAGATAGACTTAAAAAATAAATATGCTGAAAGTGTTAAGAATGAAGAGATTGTAAACCTTGAGTTTAAAGGACTCATGATGTTTTTATAGCTCATTAATCTTGTCTTTTTCTGGAGAAGAAGAGCTAAAGTGTAATTTTAGCATTGTGATATTTTGAGTTGTATCACACTCAAAGTAATATGCATAGGATTAGTGTAAAATAATAAGGGACCCGCATGGAGTCCTAGAAATATTTTCAAAGGAGTGTTGGGATAAGGCAAGGTGTTCAAGCCCATAGAGATGAAAAAAAAGTCAAAACACACTACCTAAACCCAAACATTTTAGGCTTCAGTGTGATGACCTAAGCGCTTCTTAGGTGTTTTTTTGGGATTTTTGCCTCTTTTTTAGGGATTTATTGGGCTCGTTTTATTTGGATCCATTAGTAGCTTTAAGAGTCTTTATGGTATTAATCTATAAAGACTTGTAAAAATACTCGGTTATCATGACAAGTTCGTTGAATTTTTTTCTTATGAGAAAAGAGGTGAAAACCCTGAGTAATATATCGAAGAGCCCATGTGTAAAGGCATGTACCATGGTTAGAAAAAATTCTAAGTATATTAAGGGGAAACCAAGGAGGAACCCATACTTAGAAAAATTCTCAAATGGTTGTGGGGACGAACCCATGTCAACGTCCATGCTTAGAAAAATTTCTAAGTGGCTAAGAAGACAAATCCATATGAACGCCTATACTTAGAAAAATTGTTAAGTGGTAGAGGTGATGAACCTATGAAGGGTAGTGTTATTGCACCGGGGAAACCAATTTCATCTGCTTGAGAGTGGTCGCACTAGAGTGTGGGAGGTATATGACCTCCTTAGGATGACATGAGGTATGAAAGCCCTTAATTGGGAGGGAAATCTCACCGAAGAATGGGAGGTTTATAGCCTTCCTAATGATGGTGTGGTGGCTTGGAAGCCTTCTATTGAAAAGTGGTCAATGGGGTGTGAGTGGTATATGACCTTTCTAAGATGGCATGAGACACGAGAGCCCTCCATTTAAGAGTGGTGCCAGTTCAAAACTATATTGAAGAGGTGAGAGATCCAAGAACAATCCCTAACGAATTGATGAGAGGTGTTTTGGCATCACTTGAAGAACATATTAGTCTGGGACTGTACTGGATAATGAGGGATTTGAGATCAATCAATTATGAATTGGTGAGAGGCCATTGGGCATCACCTAGAGAATGTGTCAATCTGAGATTGCACTGGAAAATGTGAGATTTGAGATCAACCCTTGACAAATTGGTTAGAGGTCCTTTGGCATCTCCTGGAAAAATATATCAGTCAATGACTGCACTGGAGAATTGGAGGGGTCTAAGATCAACCCTTGATAAATTATTGAGAGGCCCTCAGACATCACTTGGAGAATGTGTCATTGCAATAAGGAGATCTTATACTCATCCATTGGATATTATGGGGTTATTGCTTTATGAAGACCAAGTTCATCCCCTTCAAGGAGAGTAATGTTATTGCATTAGGAAGAACAAGTCAATTCCTTACTTGCAAAGTGTTTGAAAGCCTCCATTAGAGATTTGTAGTTAGAAAATATATGTTAAAGATACTTTATTTTTATTTCAAAAATAAACTTACATTCCTATTAAGGATTATACATCCTGGGGTGATTTTAGTGATATGTATGAGAGAGGTTCGTATAATGAACATGTCTTGGAGGTAGCGACAAGGTGTTTGCTTTGACTTCCCTAATAAATTTGAATTAATGATCCTTAGGATATACCAAATGACCATAAGTTGATCTTTTATGGTTCTTCCTTAAGATTTCATTGCTACTATGAGAATGACTTTACCTGGAAGGTCTTTCATGTTGGTTGTTTTTATTAAAAAAAAAGGCTTATGTCATAGCAAACTAGTCTCTTCCTTCCGTATATGATTTTTCATGACTTGTTTGACCTTGAGCAAGCTTCTATCTAATAAGGCATAAAATTTTCTCTAGATGGCATGTTCTCTTACCCCTTTTATCAAGATCTCTAAGCCTACAGACTCAAGAAATTCTTCCACCTTAAGTATCTTCTCACTGAACCTTTTCAAATATACCCATGTAGACTCACTCTTTTATTGGGTAACACCAAATAGTTTCATGGAGCTTTTCGTGGAAAGTATGTTTGTTCTGAAGTGCGTCACTAACTTAGCACAGAGGTAAATGAAACCATCAATAGAGTTTGGCTTAAAATTATTCTATCATGCACGTACAAACCCCTAGATGACCAACTCTAAGCTATCACGTACATTATGTACATGCTCCGTCGGGTCAGTGAGGCCATCATAGTTCAAACTTATTTTTGTGGAAATGTAGTCTTTAGGGAGTAGAGTGTTCAATACTCATTTGGACAAGGGAAAACTCCTTCATTGATGAGGGTTATAGTCATTCTCCTAGGTATGCTCATGTACAAACCTTCTCTTAGCCTTTTTTCTGTTAGGCTCTTGGGAGCCCGAGATTTTGGTATGGAATGATGGTTGCGGTAACTGGTGTCCATCTCACGGTAGCTAGGGGAAGGGCATTCAGAGTATTGGCCATGTACATAGGTATTACAATAGCACGAATGACCCCTTAATGGACTCTCAAGATTGTCATTATGTTTAGTCTCCTTTGGGTAGTGTAATCATTTATGAACGCCTGGTACGGTCAGTGGTCGTGGCATTGAGGTGTTGTATGTTGCTGAAGGTGTCAATACTTATTAAGGTGACAGAGTCTAATTTTGCCTTTGAGTTGCCAACACGGTCTGAGTGAGGAGTTGCACCTAACTGGTGAGTTGTTGAAAGTCTAGTTGGGTAGAAGTGTTTGTGGTATTGAGTAGATTTGTCATGCATCCTAACATGGGTGTGTCTTGGTTGTGCGCTATGAAATGACCTGGAAATGTCAAAAACAAGTTTTAGAAACTGATGCTTTTTTATTAGTTTTCTAAAGACGACACCAATTGATGAGTCCTAAAATCTAAAATGTTTAAAAATAAGGTTAATATGTTGGATAATCAATTAATCTCTTAATTTAAGCAATATGATTCATTCTCCGTAGTTAATATGTATGGTGGCTTGATATGGAAAGTCATGGCAGCCGGTAGCTGGTAGCTGGTAGCTGGTGGTGTCAGGTAAGCCAAGATGGCTGGTAGATGATACCAGCAAAAGATCACCTTTGATAGATGTGGGGATTCTCAAATACTTAAGTTAGTAACTTTATAGAGAGAGAAAGTACAATGATATTTTAGAGAGATAGACTTTGAAAATATATACGCTGAAAGTGTTAAGACTTCAGAGATTATAGACCTTGAGTTTGAAGGAGTCATGGTATATTTATAACTCATGAATCTTGTTCTTTGTGGAGATGAGGGGCTAAAGTGTAATTTCACTCTTGTGATATTTTAAGTTTTATTATATTCAAAACAATATATATAAGATCAGTGTAAAATACTGAGGGACTCGTGTGAAGTCCTGGAAAAAACTTTCAAGGGAATGTTGGGTTCGGGAAGGATGTCGGAGCTCATTAAAGATGAAAAATAAATCCAAACATGCTTTTTGAACACAAACACGTTAGGCTTAGAGTGCTAAGGTACACTCTCGACAAGGTCGTTGAGCATGACAACATGCCCAGTTGGTTTATGTGCCATGCTCCTTTGGCCAAGCCTATGCTTATTGAGAGTTAAGCTTATGCTACCATGATCCAATTGCGTGATTAAATTTAATTATACAAAAAAACACAGGTTAGTTAATGTAAGCATACACTCATGACTGCAAAGAAAATTAATATTGTTTATTATTAGTATTGTGTATTTCCATATTGAGCCTAACAATCCATTTTCATCCTTGTCATCCTCTTGGACAAAACCTAACATCACAAACGCCAGTTGAACAGGATGAAGACAGCAGCCTTTGTTATTTTGTTTTGGGTTGGCGGGCTAGCTGGCCATGGCACGTGATAAATTGTTAAAAATTGCATCCTGCTACCTGAGCCTCCAAAACTGCTGGTTGAACAACCATTTACAACGTGACACGTAATGTCAATTCCTATCGAATATCCCTTGAGGACTCCCCCGCCTTTTCTCGCAAAAAATTGAAGGCAGTATATATCATTTAAAACCTCATAAATAATTTTAATATCAGGCCCTCTCCCAGCTTCCCAGTCATGAACGCAGACAGGAACAAAATGACTGATATATAGTCTGATACATCTCTAGCTAGCACGTCCAGGTCACGACTCCATTAATGACCGACCATATTAATTAAGAAACCGTTCTTGACGACTGTCCTGCTTGTATTATTAGAACATCTTTTCTCTCAACACGTAATTTATGGAAATTTCGTTGCATATTGTGTGGAAGCTTTCACTTACCGACAAGGGGGGGAAACCCGAAAGAGTTAGCTTTGGCGACTCAAGATTTTGTCCTTTGCTTTAAAGGAAAATGTGTAATAAAATAAAAGTATGCATATAAGAGAACACTGATAGAATGAAATATAAAGTGTGCTGAATCATAGTCCAATGTGCTGCCGTACGTGTGGGTGAGATGCTTATCATACATGATTCACAAACTGATAGTTACATGAAGAGTAGTGTCAAATTCAACTCTCTCTCTCTCTCTCT
>Ga0325414_1002382_pt1 | contig 19000 bp, 5 predicted proteins | sample PopdelMetagenome_8_FD_206183 | JGI IMG/M metagenome (GOLD analysis project Ga0325414, IMG submission 206183) | Populus deltoides microbial communities from Bellville, Georgia, United States - Leaf-PdKOR-R3 | ecosystem: Host-associated > Plants > Phyllosphere > Phylloplane/Leaf | place: USA... | reverse complement strand
GCAAAGTGGGGAATATCTTGCGACAACTAATTATTAAACCCAAGAATTGTTTTATCTTTTGGATTGAAAAGGTGACTCTTAGAATAGTGTATTGCTGTTCTCTGGACAGATCTCCACTCAACATCTTAAAACTGACAGGTGACTCAATAAAGATAAAGACCCAGGCATTATATAAGATCAAGATGTTTCCCACGAAGAGTACTTACATCACCTTTTTCCTGGGTTTCGGATTTCTTGCACATGAATCTTGGGCAAGCGTCAAATAGGAAGTTTTAATGAGATACATGTCGTCCTACAAACAATTCCATGCACAGAAACAATTTGAGGGTGTGTGTGGTTAATTTATACAAGCAAACTAATCCATGATTTTTGAAACCTCTATTCATCCAAACAAAAATCTAGCAATTTCCTTCTTGAAAAACAATTAGCACAATAACCAGAAGAATTTGATAGAATAACACCGTTTAAAAATATTTTGGCAAAATATCGCGCTTCACTTGTTGTGCTTCTTTGTCCTAATTAAAAACTAATTTATTTTTATTTCTTATGAAAATATGGGTTTGAAATAAGATGGATTGAAATGAAAAAAAAGCCAAACATGAGTGATTTTCCATAAGTTTCATAAAAGATGTATTTTGGTAATTGAACTTTAAAAATCATGCATATTATATAATTTCAGCACCTTAATATTTTTTTCAATTTAATTTTAGAATAAAAGTTCATTTTTGTTATTTTTACTTATTGGTTGAGAGAAGAGAGAGAGGTCACTAGATTCCGGCAAGAGAGAGAAAGAGAAGTGTCATTAACACCGATTTAAGCCACTAAAATATACTATATCTATGTCAAATGATTCCATTTGATGAGAGGAGTTCATACTATGTGTTTTTGAACCTTTAAAGTTCATGAAAAAATAGATATGGGCTTGGGTTTATTTCAGTTTTTGAAGCTGTTTTTTAGGTTTCTATATGCCATAGATGAGTTTATCACGGTTTTTAAGGTATTTTATAGGTTTTTTGGGTCAAAAAATGAATTGAAAAATAGGTTTTTAGGTAAAAAAAAATAGGTTTCTATATGCCATAGATGAGTTTATCACGGTTCTTAAGGTATTTTATAGGTGTTTTGGGTCAAAAAATGAATTGAAAAATAGGTTTTTAGGTAAAAAAAACTCCAGCACTGATTTTCCAACTACCACAGTGGCTGAAATATAGGCAAATCGGTCGATGCATTGTGTGATTTTTTTTAAATTAGGGCGTACTACATGTCGTTCACTCTAGTTTCAAAAAATAAAACATTAAGGGCCTAGTCGCATAAGCCCTAACAAAATGGGCTAGGCCCATCAATGCCTGCCATTTGCTTTGTTTTTTTAAATTGTTTTTCTAATTCTTTTTTTAAATAAAATTTTTTTTAGTTATGCATTTAAATTTGAAGAGTTTTTCTGATTCATCTATAATTTTTTTAATCTTTTGTATGAATGAAATTTATTTTTGAAAATAAAAAATTATTTTTAGATAATATTTCTAATATGTGTAGCTTTGCATTATGTTTTTTTCTCATTTTATTTTATTCGATCAATTTAATTTGTGTCTCTATTTCTATTATTTCTATTATAGTTTATTTAAATAAATAAATTAATTTAATAAATAAATTTATCAAACACATCAAGGTAAATATTCCGTCTTTCTATATTAAATATCTTGATTTTCAAGTTTTATTTTTAAATATCATTAATGATAATTTATTTATTTATTCATATATATAGTTCTCGATTTATTTAATTATATATATTTATAATTTTTTTTAAAACTTAAATTTTTTAAACTACAAAAATACATTAAAAAATCTATATATATATATAATTGTTTTTATAAAAAATAAAAATATTTAACCCCCAACTAATATGGGACACGTAACACAAACTCTAAAGCATGTAGCAATTTCACTTTAGATATACTGTGGACTCTCTGACATGATGTTATCGGTAATACAGTTATTTATTATGTGCGTGACAGCTAACAAGGAACCAATTAGGATGCAGTCATAAGTTGCAATGAAAATAATAATTATAATCGTTGTTTTTTTTTTTTTGTTCGAATTGGGTTCAGGAAAAGAGAGAAATTGATTTTTAATGATAAGATTTTTAGTCAATTGATGAGACAGAAGAGTAATTTTCCTATATATTAATTTAAGAAATTAATAGAGCAATATATGTAATATATATTTAGTTATTTAAGTTCAAATTAAATAAACTTTAAATGAGAAAGAAATAAAAATAAAGACAAAAATACAGGCTAAACACATAGATTTGAAAAACCCGACATGCTTAGCTCACTGAAATCCAAGCCCAACATGTGAGCCTGATATTTTATTATTAATTAAATTGAAAAATAATATTTTTTTTTATTTTTATATTTTCTTTTTATAAAAAACACACATTGCATCATTTATAGACTTAGTTTTAGACCATCAAAGAGGTGGTCGGGAAATCAAGATAGATATTTTTTATATATATTTAAAACTCTAATATTTATTAAACTATTTTCATTTAAAAATGTATAAAAAACACTATTATAACTTTAAAAATTTAATTTCTTAAATAAAACATTTTCAAAATCAGGTTAAAAATACAAAATCAAAAAGTAGAAAAAAAATATCTCTTTCAACTATGATCTATTTTTTTTTATCAATTTAAAAGCCCAAAATCACCTAAATAATACTCTTTTCATCAAGGAAAAGACTTTGACATTAAATTTAACTACTTTTATCATTAAAATCCAACCAATCAATATCTTTAACTCTCATTAGCTATTTTTTGTGACTTTATCATCTCTAAGACTCAATAACCAAAAATTAAACAAAATAAACTTAAGGATTAAATTGTTTAATTGCAAAACTTAAGGTACCAAAAAGGAAACTTGAAAATAACTTAGGGAAAAATTAAGCAAAAAAAGGCACTAACACCATTTTTTATTTGCTTCAATTTTTGTCCTCTTATTTTTTATTTTTGTAAATAATAAAATCAGATTTTCTTTTCCGAAACCAAGCATGAATATTTTTTAAAATTAAAATAATTATATAAAAAATAGATCAAAATAAATTATCAACCTTAAATTTCAATCAACACAAAATAAAAAGGTTAAATAAAAAAAATGATAGAATATATATATAAGAAAAGGACTCTAGATGATATCACGGGTTTTTTAGGAAAAAAAGTGCTGCCATTCAAGTTCGAAGCTCAAAACAAGTGATGTATCTGTACTCTTTAACTCTGTCATCATCTTGATCTAAATGAATGATTATATTTAGGATGTAATGTGAGAATGGAGTCACAAAAAGTTTCAGCTTCTTTAGTTAAATCCTTAGTTGAAAATTTGAAATAAAAAATTACAAAAAGAAACATACCTCGAGATAGCTACGGTGAAGCGCATATCGTTTTAATAAAAAACATTCCGTTGCCGGGAATCGAACCCGGGTCTCCTGGGTGAAAGCCAGATATCCTAACCGCTGGACGACAACGGAACCTTTGTTTTTTTATCTGATTAATTAGTATTATTTCAAATCCTATGCTCGATTTCATTCCCACCCGAGGAACCAGGCTTTACTCCTTTAACAAGCAAACATCGTCTTTTTAGAGATCAAATGATATGGCCATCGCCGGTAACTAACATCATGCTGTTCATCATCCAGAAATAGTAATAAGTTCCGATACCAACTCTAGCTACGCTGAGATGTTACAGGGAAGGCTGCCTATCTATCTGATTTGTTTTGATGTGAGCTTCTATGGAAACTCTCTGCGCCAGTCTTGTCTTCTGTGGTATTGCCATCTCTCTGTCGTTCTTCTCATTGGTTTTTCCTGTTGGTACCTCCTTGTGTCTTGTGGTCTCCTTTTGAAATATGTCTAGCCAATGGCAATGCTACCTTTTTTTCATGCTTCTTTAGGCTACACATTCTCTCCCCCTTTTCCTTTTGTCCTAAGGAAACTTCGGTCCATAGAGGGATCAAAATAGTATTCTTAGAGTCAAGAGAGAAGAGATTAAACAAATAAAAAAACCTTCTTTAATTTTCCTTCCCAGATAAGTCAAATGAGAGCAAAAACTGGTGAAAAGCAATATCATTTTTTAACAAGGATTAAAAAAAAGAAGAAAAAGAGCCCGGCGTTCGTGAAAAGCTTAACAATGTAATTTCCGATTGACTTCAGATGACTGAGCCAACTTGATGCTTATCATAACATTCAAATCATATCAATCATTAACCTCCAAAATCAATTCTGCTAAGGAAAAAAAAAGTGTAATTAGACAGACAGAAATCCCATTCAGTATTATAAGATTTCTCTCGGAATTAAAAACTAACCCTTCAAAACATAAAAAATCTAATGCTTCTACTGATTAGCAGACCAGGACCATTGCTTCACCCTGGGATGACGCAATACTGCCTGGCATTATATGCACAATTCTTCTTGAAGTGTAAACCTGACAAATTGTTGAAAACAATTATACTGGTGGCACTGCGAATTTACCAAGTCCTGTTGCATGAACAGCATGTGAATCCATTGTGTTCAATATCTGTGGTATTGACATTCCCCCTGAGATGACAATTTCTGCCTCGCATGAAAAAGGAAGCTCGAGATTAACATCCTATTTGTTGAAACTACCAGAGGATTTGCTTATTGTATATTGGTATGGACTACAGAACTCTCACCGATTCCTTCTCGAACTGAGAGATTAGGTCTCAAAATATCCTTCGAACTGATGAGGAAAATATCTCCAAGATAAAGGTGGTTGGTAGGCACATAAACACAGCACAGTTCCTCTGCGCCCATGCTTCCACGAAGAATAACAATGGATGTGATAAATCCGAAAGCATATTCCCCATGACGTGGATGCCTTATGATGGCCACTTCCTTGAAGGCGTTGGAGCTCTGATCTGTAAAACAAATTTATCTCTAAACTCCAAGTTCAAAAAAACCTAATCTTAGGAAGGGAGTCGATTATCCAAACCTGGGGAAATTGCTGCACTGATTTGTTTAGAAGCAGAGTAAATATAGCTAACAAAAGGCATTTTCTTGATAAACCATTCTCCCAAGCCAAGAACAGAAGCTCCCAACCATGAGGACATGAACACACCAATCAGGAAGATGAAAGATATGGAGGTCACAAATCCAAGACCTAATTACAAATTAGTATGAGAAAAGTATTTTTCAGAACAGAGAACGCATAGATGGTACTAATCACATTCACAGCTCATGCTAAATGGCTAATACTATAACAGCTAGAATTTCTGGTCAGCTTGGACACAAGATAAAAATCTTTGGGCTGGTTTGACTTTTTTTTATATCCTAAACAAGAATCACAAAAACATAACAATTTATCTCATTTAAGTCAACGGAATATGCTTTTGTAGTCATGACAGAATTATTGCTGAGCGGTGAGCACTGTTGATCCTAACAGCTCAAAATGAATATCCTTTGGATATCAGTTCCTTGAAAATGGTAGATGACGACTATTTATAAATGAAGAATCCAGTAAAAAAGAAAAGAGAGATTTTCTACCTATTAAACAGAGGTTATGGTTCTGCATGGTTAAAACGGCACTGATAGTTGGGCCAATCTGTTGCCTGGCCAACAGAATGATCATAATGCCAGCAATGGGGGTAGCTTTTAGCTTCCAGCTGATTATTTTAAGAAAATTGCTTATCCCCTTCATATAATCCCTCATAATTCTTACAGCATCCTCATCAGCTAAAGTAATAAAGGACGACAAACTTCCCATCATTTTTTTTTATAAGAAACAAACTTCCCATAAATAAATGGCTTAATTGAGAGCGTCCACTACTGTAAGAATCTCACTTCTTCATTACCTTAGAATCAACTATTCATTGCTATGTCCAGATGATGCTTTGAACATCAAATACATGTTAAAAAAATGCAAGTATCTATGAGAAGAGAAAGAAAGAATCTAGTGAACTATGTAATAGAATGGGAGAATGTTTACACCCACCAAATATATTGACTCCAAAATGAGCATAGATTGGAGAGAAGAATCCATCCACAAAACTAATAAACCACCAAGTGATGCAGAATGTGATGGCCATAGGAAGCAAAATGACACTACAAAAGCGAAGCAAATTCTTGTTATGCACCAAGTAAACAAAAATGTATCAAGAAACTTCCATGGTTTCATCTTAGGAGGATGCAGAATTGAAGACATTAGTCATTTCCATGTGGAACAAAAATGTGAACCGTTAATATCTACAATTCTTGTTATGCACCAGTAAGACATGTATGCACAAAGATAGTCAGATAGATATGGCACACATACTCTTCTAATGAATGTTGTATTTTTGTATATGGAAAACTTGAATCATGCAAATATTTCATGACTATCAGTATTGAAAACATAGGGTTTGAAATACAATTCAGGACTTAATTTGCAAAGACTGGCACTCTAGCCAGAATGCAGGGGACTAGACAAGATAAGTGCGCAAGGAAAGATCAAGAAATTAATAGTATATATCCATTTAGTTACAGAGTTAGCACAATGGAAGACAACATATTCCCGCCAGATTGTTGGTTTATAAGGTCTTCTATCGTATGAGAGAATGAAGGTTTTTTTCAGGAATCTTAACTGCTAAATCCTAACCAATTGGTTGACTAGTGCGCATGCAAACAAAACTTGGACGCAACTGATCAGGCTTGCGAGAATGTGAATACAGATACAAGGCTGAGAATTCTATGACCTTACCAAAATTCTAAGACATTGTCATATACATCAAAATCTGAAAATGTTCTTGATAACCTAACTACTTTGAAACTATGATTTAAGCGACTTACATTATTCTAAAAGAAACAGCATGATGAGGAGAGAAGAGGCCATAGGCAAAATTTTAAAGAGGCTACAAGCAAAAGTTTGAACATCAATGGATAAGTGAATACAAAAAGATGAATATGTATTACAATATCGAAACTATTGAGCAGAAAGAGCTAACCATCCAGACATGAACTTCTTCGAAGCCCAGCTTCTGATGACTTTAGACATTGCCTGCACGACAAAATATTAAGATTATTTGAGTTAGGTAGATTTTAGACACATTGACATAGAAATTCTAGCATGCATCAAGCCACTCTCACTTTAACTTGCACTCATGTATTATGATTACATTTACTTTTACCTGGTACTCATTAGAATTTCCTTCAGCACATCTAACATCTCACAATTAAATCATTGATCAACTCATCAGACTTATGCACTAAAATCTACAAAGTAATTAGAAATCACTAACAAATTACTACGTAAACAATTTCAAGTTTAGGCTGCATCCATGGACTTCCATCCGAGATTTACCAAACATGTGGGCAAGCCAATTTGCATGCGCCCACAATATTAGTCAACACGCGCGCGCGCATAAGCAAGGGGTATCCATGGGTCCTCCGCACCACCACAACTAGTTCTTTATTTCTTCGAACTAGTCTTGTCATGTCATTTCATGTCTAGACCTAGACGCAACAAGAGTCCATCTTAATTTTTATAAGAGAGGCTCACGCTTAGCTTCCAGTATCATAGAAGAAGTAACATAATATTACAATAACCTTAAAGCAATCTCAGAAAATTGACCCAGTCTCTTTCAAAACACAAAAACGAAATTCGATAAAACTTGACGAACAATATCAATTTAAATACGAGCCGAAAAAGAGAAGAAGAAGTGAATATGAAAAAGTGAGAACCTCTTCGCTGGAGGAGTGATGAGAAGAGATGATAGGAGAGACAGATTCAGAGGAAGAATTAGACCCTCCATTGGTAATGATATTGTTAATATTAATATCTGGATTTTGAATGGGTATTAAACGCTCTAGATCCCTGTCTCTCGCTGCCATTTCTTTCTTTCTGTTTTTCAGCTTTTTCTTTTGGTAATTCTCCTTTCTCTCTTGCAAGCTGGGAATTCCAACGAATGCGTCCTCTCTCTAACGAACCTGCATCGACACGCGGGCGTTTTAACTGTCTCAAAACAAACAATTGCTCGCTGCAAAATGGGCTTCAGATGTGACGTGCTCTCCCTGTACGAAGGCCCAACGAGGTTGAATATCTTCCTACCGTGCCTTTCGTCCCAAAACGTTATGGCAATGAATTGTGATGAGGCCTCGGAATAAAGAGAAGCCCAACTAGGCCCGAAAAAAGGAGAAGACCAAAAAAAGAGAGGGAAAATAATATTAATCCAGCCGGGGGCTCAAAAAAGAGAAAGATAAGGCAAGAAAACAATGGAATGACGGTCCAACTGGACCCAATATTTTGGCCCAGTCGAGCCTACTATTTTTTTGGGAAATTAGTGAAAATAGAAATAGAAAGAAAACAAGAAAGGCATCCATTCAAAATAGTGAAAAGAAAAAAACTAGTGAAAATAGAAAGAAACTCGGACCTAAAATAAATGAAAGAAAGGGAAGAAAAGAGGGCTGGCACAAGAAAGGAAGGCAAACTTGGCATGAAAGCCAAGGAAAATAGAGAGAGAAAGGAAATAGAAGGGAGAGAAAAGAAAGGAGATCGTCAAAGCACCAGCAGAGATCCATACGTCTACCTAAGAAGAAGGGCTGGTGTAGGAAGAAAAGGAAAACTTGGCATGAAAGCTGAGGAGAATAGAGAGCAAGGAAATAGAAGGGAGAGAGAAGAAAAATAGATCGCCAAAGCACCACCAGAGATTCATTGTTGACATGTGTCTACCCAAGAAGTAGGGCTGGTGTAGGAAGAAAAGGAAAGCTTGGCATCAAAGACAAGGAGAAAAGAAAAAAAAAAGATAAAAGAAAGAAAAGAAGAATAAATCATCGGAGATCTACCATTGACTTATCCTACCCAAGAGGTAGGCCTCACAGAGATAAATCCAACAACACACAAAAAAATCAGCATTTGACGAACTTAAAAATAGACCGTTGGAGATCTACCGTTGACATGTCCCGTAGATTGTGGTGGGTGGGGCAAAGCAAACAATATAACAATCTTGTTAATGCGTCACATGTAATCCACACACCAAGCAATTTTCCTTTCTCATTTTTATTTTAGTCACTAATTCTTCAATATTTTTTCAATTTAGCCCAATTAAGATCAATGAAGGCCCCACCCAAGGAGAGAAGAGTTTAAGAGGACAAGAAAGAGAAAAAATGCTCAATTGACCCAAGTATAGCCTAATCAAACCTAACAATGAAAATAAAAGAAGAAGGAAAAAGAAAAGGAAAGGGAGAAAAAAAATGTCTAGCTAAACAATATTTAAGCTTGTTCTTATCGCCATTACCACCTATCAGTATTCTTTATTCTACGTGATGCCCATGTAATTCTCCATTTTACAAGCTACTACTGCGGGTGTATAAATTGTCGGTATGATGCCTAATTGAAAGTCCTATTTCAAAAATGGATAATGTGGAGCCTACATGAATAACTTGTTTTTCAAGTTACCTGCACGACCAAAAGTAATTATTTTTCCATGGTTACCTCTCATGGTAGGTATATTAATCCATTCTCTATAAGGCAATTTCATGTGACTTGCGATGTATAAATAATTAAGGTCACCAAGTAACAATACATGATAAAACAATAAACACAATAATCACAACATACTTTCTCCTACATTATCATTCTCTTTTTTACATATTACTTTCCTCCTATAAATTTACTAGCTTAAACATAAGAGAATCTCATGTACTAAATAAAGGATTTGTTTACAAGATTTTGTAAGTCACTAGCCTATCCTAATTTCAAAAAATAAAAATAAAAATAAATTTAGAGCCAATAACACCAACTGTAAAGAGACTCAAATTTAATTTGATTTATTTTATTTTACACTCTCATCCTTTTCATTAGAAATAGTGTATCTGTCAACAACGTGCTCAATCTCCCTTATAATGAAACCAATCTTAGAGCTAGAAAAAGATATGAAAATTTGTTCCACAATTTTACCGAAAGTATAAGAACATTAACTTAACCCATCACTTCTAAAATTCTCCTCAAAGACATGTGAGATATATCTTTCTCAATGTGCTTCATCAAAAATCATCTCTGAAACAGCATCTAATTTGATTCCCTTTTCATGAACATCACAAACAAAAAATTTTGCACGTAAATCTTCTCTATCAACATCATTTTAATCATTTTTGTTGAATTTTGATAGTTGATTTTAATCCATAAAAAAACTAGAATTATCAAAACTTTTAGTGTCAAACATCATATTTATCATGATCAAGAAGTTATTTCGCCTGCTCATGCCTCTAATATGGGTTCTTAAAATTATCCATGGATCTGTAATCACTCTTCTCATGATCCTTCACCTCCACCAATTGATGGGTTAATTTTGTAAGATGTATTTGCATGTTTCTTATCACCAGTTCTTAAACATCTCTTCTCAATTCTCTAATTTGTCTATGTATGTTTTCAATCACTAGTTTTTGAACGTCTTTTTCTCAACTAAGAACCTCCCTATCCTCTTCTACATGAGCACGTCATGTTCTATTACCTCTTATAGTGATAATTATTCCAGCTCACAATAAGCAAATAACCACTAGAATCGTTGAGCTTTAATACCAACTAACACAATGAAAACATAAATAAAAAGACAATAATCTAGAAAAACAAAATTAAAGCCAAATAAGATTGTCTTACAAAAACATAATTCATAATTTTATTTATAAAAATAAAAGTCTGATATGTTGTTATAAAGTGCAAGCTAAACAACCATATTTGTACTAGTCTTAGGGCTACTTTGAAGTGGAAAAGAATCTTAATCAATAATCATAGATTTATTTTAAGGATTCCTAAACTTAAGAGAAAAAAAAATAAAATCACTAATCTTAAGTTTTACGTTTTTTTTTTTAATTTTTGGTCCTTCGATTGTTATTTCTTTTATTTTCGGCTAATTTTAACAAAACATTAGTTCTTCCAATAACATCAATTACGTAACAAAATTATTTATCCACTTTTTAGTTCAAAGGTGTGATATACCTAAAAACATAATCATATTAAGTATGATTAAAATTGTAAATTACGATAAACAAGTAAATAAGGACTAATTATTTATGTGTATTAATGTAATTTTTGTATCATTAAATGAAATATAATATCTTTAGTAATTCAATAATTTCATTAATTTTTAATATAATTTTTGAATAGAAATAAATTTATGAAAATACCAAAAGTGTCTCTAACAAACCCATATATTTAACTTCAATTTAAATCAATTAAATTTTATAATTATCCATTACACCGAGTATTTATTTCATTAATCAGGAAGATAATTCTCTTAACTTGTCTATTCACCGGGAAATTATTTTTCTTAACCTAGAAATCATCATCTCCGTGCACCAGATCATGCTAGGCCATATAATTTTGAGGCCACTACACCTAGAGATGACTCTCTGCAACTTCATTTTATTTTTCTCTTACTATACATTGTTTTTTCTTCCCATATTTACTACTAATTTAAAAACCAGAAAGTCCTATATTTCAAACAAACCCAAATGAAGTTTGGAAATGTCGTTCATTAAACAAAAGTTACACTAGATTATGTACATACAAATATTTGTAAATTAACCAGAACTATTTGATTTGGTTCATCACATTTTTAAATTAGTCCTATCACTAATATCTTATTCATTTCTGATTTATTTTTTTCATTTTAAAAACAATTAATGAATGTTGGAGAAAAAAACTAATACATTAAGAATGATTAAGGTGTTCAAATAACAACTTCATTTTTTTTTAATACCACAAAAGTTAATTAATTATTCCAATGAACTGCAAGAGTTATCAATTAATTAATTTCAATGAAATATAAGAATTAAGTAATAATTAATTCAAAAAATGCATGGCACGACATAGAGTGATAGTACAAAACAATCACTTAATAATTAATTTCAATATTTTTATTTTATTTGAGTGCTGATACTTCTTCTTTTTTAATCAAATTAGTTGATGACATGTTGAAAAATAAATCGGATATAACAACACTTTATTGAAAATAAAAAGTAAAGATATAAATATACTCAAAATAACAAGAAATAATATGGCATGGAGGGATCAATATTCTAATACAAAATGTAGCTAAGATTGTTGACAAAGATTTTCAAACCCCATGTACTCTTCGTTCTCCAGCTTCTCAACCATATTTGCTATGCCAACTCCACCTGCAGCAAATAGTGGCCGTGAAAATGAGCATCAGGAGATAAAGAAATGAAATAGGGTTTTGTCTAGATCTTGAGATGAAGGGGAGACTTGAGCACCTAAGCTGACTGCGCTCACAAAAATTGTCAAAGCCAGTATGAAAATAATTAATGATGCTCTTCCAAGAAAAGCAATTATCTTTCTAACCACATGCTGGCCAACAAAGGCAGAAATCGTTGCAACTAAAGCAAAGTAAGCAGCTGCAGCAAAGAAGCAGAAAAAGAAATACAGAAGGTTAGCTTGAATGATTGGTGACAACTATTACAGATTTGAGCAAAATGATTTGGAGTTGATATCTATGTACATTGCGCTTGCTGCTACATACCATATGGGACAGGGAAACGGTTGAGGAGGTAATACTCTACGACTGACATTGAAGATGAGAATGCCATTGCAAAGGTTGATGTTGCACTTGCTACCTGCAGAAAGGAACAAAAAACTGACGGATTTTGAGGCTCGTGAATGATCACTTCAATGGTGCACAGCAGGGGGGATTGCAACAAAATTTAACATCTTGGTTTGACTACTGATGCTTTTGTGCTTCAAGAAGCTCGTGCCTGTTTCTTACCATTACCTTTCTTGGATTCTGGATTTTTAATGATATTGTAGATGCATGAAAGCAGTTAAGTACTTTACCTGAGGAGGAATTCCTAATTCGAGAAAAAGAGGTCCCAAGATGAAGCCGCCTCCTAGACCGAGCAGTCCACCCACCATTCCAGCAATTATTCCACACGAACAGTACAGTAGAATCTGATGTAACTTCCAATTTGTGATTTCCTTCCCTTTGGATGCTATCACTCTGGTCCCCTTGCACAAGCATATGGCTTCGAAAAGCGTAACTGAGGCAGCAATTGGTACCTGTATGATGTGAAACTATCTGGTTCAACTGTTTCTATTCCCAGAAACACAACAGCATAGCATGTTTTCGACAGGGGCTCCTCAAGCTTTCTGGGTTCAAGTGCCCGCCCCGATGATGAGCTGCCAGTAAAGTATAGCTATAGAGGATTGTTTCCAGAATTCGTGTGCAGATATGTATCTCCACATTATATGGAAATCAATTAAAGATAGCATATTAGCAGCAGGGTTGAAATATTTCCAATCCATTTTATTTTATGAATTATAGATAGATGGATTCTTGGTTCTCCTTGGATTGCCTATAGGCTCAAAGTAAGAAGCTAAATCTAGATTTTGATTTGCTATGGCCTTATAGACTAGGATTACTAGGTTTGCAGGTCATTTAAGCTAAAAATTATGTTTGGATCATTTTGTCTGTGCTTGTTTACGAATGTCGAAAGTGATTCTGTGAAAGAAATTATCCATATTTTCATTTTACCTGCAATGAGTTCAGGATCCAGTACGTGACTGAGCAGGTTGGAAAATATGTCTGCATAGAGATACATAAAGATAACATATTCAATAAATATGAGGCAATTTCGTTAGGATGCTCAAAAATTCAACTTGTAAACAGGTTAGAAGGTCAGATCCTCATCTGCATGATTCCTTTTCTTTTTAGAAATCTTCACTGAATAGGTTTTTTCCAAGTCTTAACAGTGTCCCAGCACCACAGAATTATAAATAGATGAGACTTTTCCAAGGCCTGGTAAAGACTAATCGACTTATGGTATCAGAGCTTACCTGAACAATTTGAACAACAAGAAATCCCGCCCAGACATAGAAAAGCAGTGCCACCTCTTTCCAGTAAATGTTTTCTCGTAAAGGGACCTGATTATGACAACGAAAGAAGAATACATTTGTAATTTTTAGACTTTTGGAAACAGCATTTACATTACAAATGAGTAGCATTCTCGATCTCACCTCATCGTCTGGTAAAACAACTGGACCACTTGGAAGTGGTTTGTAATCTTCTTCAGCGCCATCTGCAAATGATCAATTTTAACAGAAACCCTTTTTCAGTGTACCTCTCTCCAGAAACTTTCTTCCTGAGTTGAATTCAGTGATTTACTGGCCTGCTGTTATACTGTTCTTGAAGAAGGATTTTGAGCTTTTCTATAGAATGGATACAAGATTCTTTAAGTTTAATGATAACTTCTGCTGCATACTTCCGGTTGAAATTGCCCTTTTTTGGACAATAGGCTGTTAGTCAAATAATAAACTGGCATATAATACATATATTGGATCACAAAAATCTTAAATGTTTTCAGATCCTTGAATACAAGGTTGATACTTTTATAAGATTGATTGCTTATGTTTTCAATGTATAATGACTCTGATTGACTCTCAACAATTGACATCACCTTATGTGTCATTTAATTTTTTCCAAGGCTAGTATCTTTCCATTTTAGAGCTTACATATAAATTTCCCATTGACAAGTAATCTTTCTTTAATGAATTCGATGAACTAAGCATCTTAATCTTTTGATTTGAATTTTTTCATGGAGGGAAAACACAGGCACTAACCTTCTGGTTTGGACTCTGATTCCAACTGCTTGGCTGCATCCTAAGTGTTAATGAGAATCCAAAATTAAGCCAGAAAAAGAAGAAGAAAGGCCATGATAATCTCAGGAGTTAGCAAGTAGAAAACCTTACCTTCTTCATCATAGTCTCTTTCTTCCATGTATCTATCCCTTTGAATAAAGCTTTAGTAGAAGTACCTGCCAATGACAATTTTTATGGTGGCTCGCATCAGTTTCTTTTATCAGAAGAAATATACATCATCTTTTTAACAGGGAAATTTCATTCTTTTTAATGCATGATTTAGTTTCAGTAATCAAGCATTAAGCAAATGGAATGGTCATGCATTCTAAGCTGTGTTCTAATTCTCTTTCTGCAATGTAAACTATCATGGAAATGCATGATGTGAAACATTTCCGTATTTGTTACCTATGAAGAGAATAATAAGCAGAACTGTGACCATCCAATCAGCTAACATGACACTGAAGGCAACTCCAATGCTGATTCCAAGCATGAGCATAGGCTGAAAGAGCAGTGTCAGGTCATAGTCTATAAGAGGCATGTCCAGTGTTGGGTGCCTAAGTCTGAGGTTGTAATATACAGTTGCTCCTGCTGCACCCATGATCATACCTACATTCAGAAAGCCAGAATTATTAACATATTTATTGAGCACTGACAGAATTAGAAATAGCTGTTGTCTATGTACTTACACTTGGAAATGGCAGTGGAAGATTTCGGATCGAAACCAATGATCAAGGTGAGCATCGGTACAAATATCCCACCACCTCCAACTCCTCCAACACTACCCAAAGCTGCCCCAAGGAATCCTACTATTGTTCCTACAACAATTCTCCAATCAAACTTCATATCCTGCTCAACCAAAAATTTACTGTCAAAACAAAGCATGGCATATAGAATATGATAATAGTGGTTAACAAAAGTAACAATGTAACGAAAACTCACAGGCCAAACAGGCTCATAAGAAGACTTTCCACCTTGAAATAAAAAATGAAGAACTTTTACTAGATAACCAGGGCTCATTTCTTTCTCAGCCGAGGCTTCTGGTTCTTTATCTTTCAACAGTCTCTCTGCACTGGCCATGTTGGTCATCAAGACTTGAACCAGAAATATCAAACATGTTAGCACTGCTGTAGTTGCTAAAGCTCTCTGGTTCAGCTTAATTTTAGCCATCTAGGATTGTCTAAGAATGAGGAAGCCTGAAGAAAGAAAGTGTTTATGACTCAATCTCAACAATTCGTGTGCTGTGAATTTGGCTACTAATTTCTCATATGCTTCTCTGTGTGAGAACAGCAATACACAGGTGAGGAAACTTTGAAACAAATGAAGAGTGCACCTCTTCAGCACCTACTTATATACTCTCCTTCGTTTTCCTCTCAGTGGTCCGGATTCCTTTTCCCAATTTTGTTTTATATTATTAAAATGATTTCAGCATTTTATTCATTTCCCTTCTTTCACCTTACTTTAGTAAACCTATTTACTAAAATTCCCAGAAGGGAGAAACGTAAATCCCAGTTTGTATTATCCTTGAAATTTATCATACCACTTTTGGCCTATTTCATGATTTTACTTCAATCAGTAGCAGGATTTCTTTTTCAAATTACCAGTACCAGATAAAACATGATGTGAAAGCAAGAAAGAAAACTTCATGCTGGATCGAATCCTACGGGTCGAATCAATTGTCATAACATTTTACATTCATCTAATGGTGTGTAATTCTCGGCGCAATTATTCTGAGCACAAAGTTCAACTAATATAAAATTACTCAGAAGGTCAAAAGCACGGATTGATTTATTTGCATCACCGACATTTTGCTGTGTCTTTGCAAGTTCGTGGAATCTGAGGTTAAAACATAGGTTGATATTTGAGCTCCAAACTCAAAGGGGTTATTACAGTGCTCATGCCCCCTTATCAGTGCAAGTATTCTAATCTCTCGTGATATATCACTTCCATGACGGGTAAATTTGTGTTGGATTTGAAAACTGATACTCTGTAACCTTATGCAAACCACATCTTCTTCGTTCTTGCCTCTAACACCATAAAATTAAATATGAAGAGGAAAGAAAAAACAAGTTAACGGGATTCCTGTGAAATTTCTCAGAAACAACAAAGCGGTACGGAACTTTTGAGCGCTATAAAAACTTTAGTTAGTCCCAGCAGTCAGCAAGGACAACATGCCTAAGAAGCTTCATATCTCATGAATGTTTCTTGGGCTTTTCTTTCACGAATTTTGATCCCTTACACTTCCAAACAAAATCATCGAACGTCTCTCTCTTTCTGATGTTGATATTCTCCTGCTCATTAATAGGTTGTCTTTTAAATTCCCATTATTGGATCCAAATTTGGTTATTCATGCAAATGCAGTCGATTAGCTAGGGACTAGACTATTCATATAAGGGCACTTGCTAGCCAATTTGTCTCCATGAGCATATTTTTCTTGAGACCATTACAAAGAACCTAAAGTCGTGGGAAAACGTTGTTCGTCTACGCACAATATCATGGATTGAAACCTTTTTTTTTCCTAATCTTTTTTTCTAATTTATTTTTCTAATTTTATTCTTTCATACTCTATTGATTAGAACTTAAAATTAATGATTTGTTTTAATTTACTGTTTCTATGGTTATGTGGTCTTAACAAATATTTTATTAATTAGTTGATGCTTGATTTCACAAAAAAAACAAAAACCCTATTTTTATTATTTGAAAAAAATTGAAAAAAGAGACCAAAATTAAAACAAAAAAAAAATAAGTTCTTTCTTTAAAAAAAAAAATTGGTATCGACACCTTTTCTCTTATTTTTGCCTTTGGATTTTTCCTAAAACTCTTTTGGTCCCTTAGTTTGGTAATTAAATGGTTTAGTTTAAAATTTTATTTTCTTTACATTTTAGTTTCTGGATTTAAGTGAAGAAGTTGTTAAAAAATAATGAAAAATAAATAAGATTAATCTATCCGATTTCATTGAAAAAAATAATCAAACTTGGTGTTGAAGGTGTTAATGAATATGTTATATAGCCAATTAGTTAATTGCATGTAGCATTGATTTTATTCATGTACAATATATTTATTATTAATAAAAAAAAATTTAAATAAAAATTATATTTTAAAATAAAAAATAAAAAGCATAACTTATTTTTTTAACCACAACTATAGTTAGAAACTAGGCTTATAGGCAATACATCATTTACTTTTTGAAAAAAAAAAAATTTGTTGACAATACATGGTCTACCCATTTAGATAATGTTTTTTTTAAAAAAAATCCAAGTATACAAGCTTACGCTACTAGGCTCATACACCAGGCTTAAGACCCAATGAATTAGCCTTCCAAGGACGCACACCGGCCCCATTCTTGTCTCTTTTTTCTTTTAATTCTTTTCTCCATTCGATGTTTATTTAATTTGAGAATAAAAAAATAAATGTATATTATATATATTGCTTTATTATTTTCTTCACTGAAATATATTTGAGTTATTGTTTTCTTGAATGCTATTAAAATTTTAGTTTATTTTCAAAAAAATTATTGACTTCTTTGTTTAATTTTATCCAACATTTTTTTTTTATATAACTTCTCTTCTTTTTTTTTAAATAAGGCCCATTTGTATGCTGAAAAATAAATTTTTTTGGAAAGTGAATTCTAAGAAAGTAAATTAAGTAACAATAAAAAAATAAGGATCAAATTTGATAGATAAAAAATTTCAATTAAAAAATGATAAGAAAAAAGTGAATAAAAATCATAAAAATCATGACCAAAGTTAACATAAAAATAAAATTCTAAAGGATGAAATTGAAAAAAAAATATTCAAAAAAAATATAGCAATCAAAAGTTTGAGGATTAAATTTAATATAATCAGTAAATAATATGATATTTTAAAATTTTTCACAACTTCTGGAAAGTATTTTCCGTCTAAAATAAAAGAAAAATACTTTTCTAAAAACTAAATTTTTTTTTTATTAAAAAGTATTTTTTATTGATTAATTTTTTTAATAACAAACAAGTATAACAAAGTTTAAAAAATAATTTTTAAAAAATTACTTTTCTTAATGTTTAAGATTTGATGACTTTTCAGCTGATATCTAACTTTATTATTATATAACTAAATAAAAAAAATATTTTTTAAATAAAGTAATTAAATCAAGCTTAATTCATGATTTGATATTTAATGGATAAACTCACGAAAAAGTTTTGTCAGAACAGCCATTCTTCGAGTGCTGTACTTGGCCTCCCTTATTTTGCCAAGAAGCAAAAGATTTTAAACCCACTGGCCACTGGTCCTTTAAAAATATTACTAATGCAAAAGGTTTAAGGCAATGTGAAACCAATGAATAGCCCGCACGCTGTCGTGGATTTGTAATATATCTGTGTTTTCGTAAACTTAAAAACAAAA
>Ga0325414_1002381_pt1 | contig 19001 bp, 10 predicted proteins | sample PopdelMetagenome_8_FD_206183 | JGI IMG/M metagenome (GOLD analysis project Ga0325414, IMG submission 206183) | Populus deltoides microbial communities from Bellville, Georgia, United States - Leaf-PdKOR-R3 | ecosystem: Host-associated > Plants > Phyllosphere > Phylloplane/Leaf | place: USA... | reverse complement strand
AATATCTTTGACCATCAAATCTATAAAGAAAGAAAAGGTGGGAAAAAAAGTGGCAAAGTTCATACACGTAATATTCGGAATATGGGCTAGGGCATAATAAAGAGATTGGGCTGGGTGTTGGCAGACCCAGAACTAGATGGTTCTGAACTGGCTGAAATACTGGCCCATTCAACCTTGACCAATCAGTTCCTCTCATGGTCACGGCTTGAAAACATTATCTTCACAGATAGATGTTGAAACACCTTATCTGTTTAATTACTGTTAAAGAGTCAAGAACACCTCCCTTCTTGTATTAAAAAAAACAGGACTAGGAAAAATGGATGCAGGGATGCAAGTAGCGCTTCCCATACTAGGAGTTGTAGCTGCTGCTGCTGCTACTTTCTATGTTGTAAGCTTTTCTGAGCTTCGAGAGGTATCTATCTCTTAACATCTTATCTCTTTTCTCTTCAAAGACAGATGTTGTGTTTGTTTTTGTTAATGTTTTGTTTTTGTTTTTGTTTTTGAACATGTAAGAAATCATTTAGAGATCTGGAAGAGTCTGAGGATGGAGGGTTTGAGTCATCTCTAAGCTCAAGAAAAAGGAGAGCAAGAAGAAAGGCTGAGAAAGAAGCCAAGAAGTGAAAGGACAAAGAAAGTCTACATATGAATGATCTTCTGCTCACTTGCTTTTGTTAAACATTCTCATGGAGGTTGAGACTTGGTTTTCATATATATATTTCTTGGTAATTAGATCAGAAACTTGGTTTTTGAGTAGTTGTTGTAATTGAAATACCATCATAATCTTAGAACAAATCCAACACTTTCAATATCTTAGCTCCTATTTTATCTTTCTTATTATGTTCAATTAAAACAATTATACGGGGGTATTGATTTTCACAATCAAGATGTTAATCATGTGTTTGATAACATGATACATTGTATTTTTTTTAAAATATTTTTTATTTAAAAATTTATTAATTTTTATTTATTGTTGATGTTGATATATTAAAATCATTTAAAAATACTAAAAAAAAAAATATTAATTTGAAGTTTCTTTTCAAAGCAAATAGACTTTTAAAAAGTATTTAAAAATAAAAACCAGAACAATAAATAAATCAAATGAGATTTTAGAATAATTTTATATTATTTTTTAAGTATATAAAAAGTCTTTAAATTTAAAATTTGTGCCTACTTATTACTATGTTTTACTTAATTATTTGAGAATTTAAACAGTAAGTTTTAAAATAATTTTATATTATTTCTTGATAAAAAACTAAAATCACCACCAAGTCAAAAGGGCAATCAGAACTTTTTTTTACCATTATTAGGCATTTGAATATGTTTGGGAATGCGGTGCAAACCGTGTTCTCAAAAAATTTTAAATTTTTTTGGTTAAAATTTAATATGTTTTGTATGTTTTAGATCGTTTTGATGTGTTCATATTAAAAATAATTTTTTAAAAATAAAAAAAATCATTGACATACATTTCAGCATAAAAAACTATTTAAAAAACAACCAGAATCACACTGTTAAATACTCTCTAGAAATCCTACCCTTGGAGTTGGTAAAAAAGAAACCATGGCAATCAAAATTTTCAAAGACAATTTCTGAGCCTTTGTCCTAAGAAAATATGCAAGAAGCAATTGCTAAAGACGAGAAAAAAATATTTCTGTTCAACTAGGGCTTGGGAGTTTGCTAGAAGCGAAAAGACCCCAGTTGAGTACTGGCATAAATTTATTTGGAGATCTATTCATATTCCCAAGCATAGTTTCATCACTTGGTTAGCAATCTTCAACAGATTGTTTGCCATAGTAAGGCAAATCTACATGGGAAGAAGTATATATGCTGCCTGTCTTTTATGTGGAAAGCTAGTGAGTTCAGAGATGACCAGATAATTGTTCCCATGCTATACCTAGCTTTGTGGCAGGTTAAGCTCCTACTGGGTTTTGATGAAACGAAATATACAGTCATTCATCAAAAACATTCTAAACCATGCATGTCCATGTTGGGAACAAAAACCTCTCCAATCTCCATTACCGATAGTTTTTAGCTTTAGGGCTTATCTGAAATATGCACGTAGATATCCGATAGAATTGGAACGATATAGAGAAAATCAGCGTGGCCCTATATATGCAAGGATGACAGGCACAAACCTGAAATTGTTATGTTTACTGTTTCTCATAAATGATCTTTTCTCTTCCATCCTATCTATCGTTAAGGTAGTATTTGGTTAGGTTCAAGATAGGAAGAAGCATCTGTCGAGAGGATATATGAAAACATGTTTAGTTGGAGGGACGAAGATGATTTCTAAAGCAATTTTAAAGTGAATTTATGTTATTTCAAGACAAAAATGACAGGAAATATATCTTTTTATCTCAATTATCTCTATTTTTTCTTTCAAACGCTACCTCAAGAACTTGAACCATAAGAGAGTTGTCCTGGTCCTAGTCTATATATCACCAGAAGAAAGCTTACCTTTGTACCAGCCTCCTTCTCTAATCCATGGGTGCTCATTTATAGCTTTTTTCCACCTTTGGTAGATCACTCGTCGCATACGTGTACAGTACATTTGATAGAAACATTACTCAAATATTGGTGGTTCATTTTCTTACTCTCAAGGTGAAACTAAATTTGATCAAATGGGATGCTGACAGTGGTGGATACACTCAGACATTTATATAAACCATGCATTAGTAGGAGACAATTATCCATGGAAGCTGAAATGTCAGCGTCTACTCAGACAATACCCAACTTGTTGAGAATGACACGCGAACCGATTGTACGGAGCTTCGATTCAAAAACAAAACAAATATTTCACCATATATACCGAGCACATGTCAACTCAGTAATCTATTTTTTTCCGAACAGTTTTCAGTTTTTTTTTTAATAATTAAAAATATCATTTTGGATTTATTTGTAACTTAAGATTACGGATATGTAGAATTTATATGTATGATTAAAATTAATGTGGTTTAAAAGCATAAAAGATATCAAATAGCCTCGATGTTATGGATGAGATTGCTGTCCAATATTATTTCGCAAAAGTTTTATAATAATGTATAAAAAATAAAAAGAAATGTTATATCGCTATAAGAAGCTAGCATAGTAAATCAACTTCTTAATCATTCTTATTGACTAAAGCTGCCAACTTGCTAGCTTTTCTTTACCCACCATTGGAATGGTGTCTTCGCTTAATCTTTTGATTTGAGAACTGAACAAAAACAATGAAGATTTGGCAAAGTTTATGATTGAAAGATAGTTCATGAACTCAACTCATCAAGCCGATCATGGAAAAAGGAAAAAAACTTCAATATAGGAATAAGAAAATCCTATAAAAAATTAATAATGGAAAAAAACAAGCCACTCATGCTAATTAACATATGCATATACCTTGCATCCGATCAGCTTCAGAAATTGGACACGAGATACTATGAATTATGATCTTTTACTCTTCTTTTTTTTTATTTTTTATTTATCTTGGACATTAGTTAATATAGTTTCTGATCATATTCATATAGAAAGATGCATGGATTCAAGGGAATTTCCAAAGGTTCTGGTCTCCAGTGCTGTCATAGGCTGTAGCATCATCACCTGCAATGTCCAAGCGGGGAGGGCTAAGAAGCATCGCTTCTGCCATGTTCACAAGAACATTAGGCATATCAAACATCAAATCCTCGTCAACAAACTGATCATTGACCATTGGCCTAATTTCCTGTTCCATTTGATTAGTATCCCCCATACTTCGAATCCCTAAAGCATCCTTTGCAGCACCTATAGCAGCAGCCGCAGAAGCTGCGGCCGCCTGAATATCACGTGGTGACGTGGAAGCAGGAACAGGCAGAGAAGCAGCTGAGTTTGGGAAATTAAGCTCTGCATCCTGGCCTTTAAGTGCAAGCGCTGCCACATCATACGCAACAGCAGCCATTTCAGGGTTAGGAAATGTGCCTAACCAGATTCTGTTAGGCTTCTTAGGCTCTCTAATCTCAGACACCCATTTTCCACTACTCCTACGCCGAACTCCACGGAAAACATGATGGTGGCCTGAAACTTTAGGTGCAATAGCCCCAGCAGCAGCAGCAGCAGAAGCAGTTCTGCTACTTCCACTGCTACTGCTACTGTCAGCACTTGAGGTGTTGCTTTGTTGATAATATTGCATGGTTTTTCAATAAGATAATAGGTAAGGAATGACGCCGGAAAGATGGCTTCAAGTGTTCCATGAGAGAAGCCATTTATGGAGGATGCGATTCCAGATAGAATCTTAATTGAGTTTGGATTTTTAAGTGCAAACCAGTTGTTGATGAACTGCTGTCTGTGAAGGGTTGGGGTGTATGCCAGTGTTTTTGTTGGATATTTTGGTTGGATTGCGGTTTCCGCAGCAAAACTGCATGACTAGCTTGTTTAACGTCAAGAATAGTGATGTTTTTGGACACCTTACATCACTTCTTAGGGTTTGATTTCCTTATCTGTAATATATATGGTGGGAAACAGTGGGTGAGTTGTAGTGCTGCCTGTTTCATTAAAAAGTACTTGACAAATATTTGTGCAGACAATTTAGCAGCAGTAAATTTGTGGGACTACTCATGTACTACTGCTGCCTTTTTGTTAATATTTTAGGGCAGAAAAATAAATCATCAGTAGATGACAGCTTTATGGTCTGAGGATTACTTATGATATCTTAAACAGTGCTCTTAATGCTCTTGCCTTTTTGTGTTGAGCAAGACATCTCTTTTTACCATGTAGAGTTTCTAATGGGGTATTTTTGCTTAAACACCTCATTTTATCTATTCATCGTGACATGTCTAAACTGTATTATTTCGTCAATTCTGTATTATTTTGCTGCTAATTTTTCTTTTTAAAAATTCTTTCTAATGTATCAACTGAGCACAACCCAGGTACCATGAATTGATCTAACCGCGTATCCTGTACAGGAAATCTATGCCGACGATCCGGACATGCCATGTTTCTGGTAACTATGGATGTGAGGTACATCAGAAGATGATCGAAGTGCCAGAACCAAAAGTTCGTGGAAAGGATGGAATCCAAATCTATGACATAGAAACACTCAAGTGCAGGGTGACTATATGCACTGAGTTCTGATGCCTAATCATTGAAATCGCGCCTAGATATCACATAATCAAGCAGTCTATATTCCACCCTAGCTTCTAGGCTCACTAAATTCCTAGAACAACACCATTAACATATATAGAATAAGCACAGCAAACCTTAATTAATTATATATGGTTTTCCAATTAGTAAATCTATAGATGACACGGGACGGGACGCGTAACAATTAGCGCGTTATACAAACCCTGTTTTATAGCGGTTCATCAAAGGTTATTTTCATGTTCTTTATTTTTGGATTTTTTTATTAATTAATTAGGTTTCAGAATTTTATTTGGTTGGTTTTAGCTGTTTTTTAGAGTTTTTTATGTTATTTTCATTAAATTATAATAATTTAAAATTATTAATGTTCACAATTTAGTTTTCTCCACCGTTTATGATTATAATTTTAGAGTCCGAGAAACCCTAATTTCTTTCTTTTTCGCTGTAATTTACATCAGTAAACCATTGAAGCGAAATGCTACATCAGGAACAAATAGGGAAAGCTATGGTAATTAAGTCCATTTTGAGCATCGAAAGCATTTATCTTTTTTTTTGCATGTCGGCCGTGTTTCATGCATGGTTTAACTGTGCTTAAATCAGCTACTCTCCAACACACGACTTTTCGAGCAGCTTTGCTCAACTCAGTTGCAGACAATCCTGACTTACTTGATCCACTTTTAACTGTATAATTTGCAGCTCCAAAATTTGTCATTTCAAGTGCCTGAAAGGCCCTATGCAACCATAGAAGAAAGCACACGATTTCCATAGCTCAAGGCCCTTTTCATAGTCATAGTGTATAGTGACTTTGCTTGATAAGTGAGGATTAAGAAACCCTGTCAGGGCCCTGTTCTTTTTCTTGTTCATCATGAGGAAGCGAGGCTGTTTACTTGCTCTAAAAACTTAAGACTGGGATCGGATTTCCCATCATACTCGATGCATGCGTTAACTAAGTCCAACATATATTGTATGCGACTAATTTTCATTCTTGGTGAATATGTCTAACGTTCTACAGTATAAAGAATTGTTGGTCACTTCAGGCAAGATTGTCATTCACTGTTTGCTTATAGGAGGAGGAAAAGGAGGACACAAGATGGATATGAAATGGGATTAGCTCACATTTATTAGATACCAAATGTCTCACAATTCACAGCAGCAAATATATTTGCTTCACATGAAACGTACTGTATTTCTAATATTAACAACTGCTGTTTACTGCTTCTTGTGTTGAGATTTCAGTTCCTTTACCCTCTCTTCAGTAGCTCTCAGAGCTTTCCCATATTTGCTAATTAACTGCACAGAGAAGTATTTATTCATTAAAAAAGGATAGTTCCATTCCACCAAGATAACAGCTTTGAATATAAAATGCAGCACTTGAAAAAGTAATCAGGGAAAATATGTATATTGGTTAATCTACATGAAAACATACCACATCAACCTCTTCAGGAGACATGATAAATGGTGGAGACATCATTATGTTATCCCCTGCAACGCGTACCAACATCCCATCTTTCTCACATTGTGCTCCAAAATATGCGCCAACTCCTAGATGCCATTGCAACTCAAGGATTATTAACAGGAAGATGAAAAGGATAATGAAAATCAAGTAGAACGGGTTACCAACACAGAGTGATAATGCATGCTTAAAGGTAACTCCCATTTCAGATACAGATTTTCCATTCCAGAAAACTATTGTTGCTGAAAGATGTTGAAAGCATGCCCTGTATTATCTAAAGAACAACCGGAAACTGAGAAGGGAGCTGAAACTAACCCCACTCAGGAGGGAATGGATCATTCGGTGACTTGTTGTCCACGAACTCTGTACCAAGAATCAAGCCAGTTCCTCGTATCTGAAGTAACAGAAAATATTACAAGGTAAAGTGTCTGGTAATATGTTTATTCACCAAATTTGCTTAAACAACAGAAATTGTACCTCCCCTATGATAGGACTGTCAGCGAAGGCTTTTACACCATCTTGAAATTTTGGGGCAATTCTGTTTACCTGATCAACAATGTTTCTTTCCCTGCAAACAAGTAAACATTTAGCTAAATGCTAAACCTTAATATAAATAAGTTAGCATTGGTGTCATGAGCCATGCCCTACCACTGAAAAAGCTCATCTAAGATAATCCATTGACAGACTAACTATTTAATCAGATGATCATGGAGCATAAATAAGAAATTATATTGCAATTTCCCATCACCAATGTTCACAGGAAGAAGGGATGTTAAATGATGCCTAATGATCATCAACTGGTTGGTTCATTATAAGTATATTCTTAGAAAGATATTCATTCTTGAAATCGAAATATTTGAACTTGTAAGTAGAATATCCAAAGAATAGCAGAAAAGGACACACTTGTATATCTTGAGTGCTTCAATGGCAACCGCACAAGCAACAGGGTGGCCAGAGTAAGTGAATCCATGAGAGAAAGAGCCTGAAATAGAAGAAATTAGGAGACAACAAAATGAAGAAGCATTTTGTAGCAATGAAAAATATGGTCCTTGCTGGATATTGCCCACTTACCAAGTTTGCTGCTTTGAGAGTGAATCACATCTGAAACTTCAGGGCTGACCATAACAGCTCCAATTGGCATGTAAGCAGAGGAAAGGGCCTGGGAAACCAATGCCAAACAAGGCATAGAGATCAAGTAATATCACAGAAATTGAACACATTGTAATTACATTTTCATCGACCTTACCTTTGCTACAGATACAAGGTCTGGTTTGATGTTGTATTTGTCACACCCATACATCGTCCCAAGCCTTCCAAAAGCACAAATTACCTAAAATAAACAAAAAGAAGAAAGCAAGCTTGAATGGCCAACCTCTATGGAAATTGGTAAGAGGGATGGAAATTAAGTACCTCATCCGCAATAAACAGAATTTCATATTTTTTCACCACAGCTTGAATCTGCAAGAGACAAGAAGATGTTAGACCAGTTATATATGTTGGCGAGCCAAGGTAGGTTTTTTTTCCTTTTTATTATGGGAGTGGCAGGGGTGGCGGGAGGTGATATATTGACAAAAGACAGCAAGCAAAGCACAAAACCAGCACGCCATGTTTATTAGCATGGTGGAATTAGTACTTTTATACCAAGCAGAAGCCTCACTGGTCCTATATCACGATGGAGGAGGAGCTATTGCCTCTCAGTTTCGCAATAACATAAAAACTATTTATCATCCAGTTTCATCAACATTAAGACACCAGCAAAACTGCGTGATGAAATGTTAGCATTATTTTTTGTGACTTGCCAAAATATGTTAAATTAGCTAACATCAAAAGAGACATTTTTCATCCAGAAGATGGCCATCTCAAGCAGATCGTGGTGCTGGGTTAAGAAAGCCTCACCTTATCAAAATAAGTTGCTGGGGGAGGTATCACGCCCCCTGCCCCCATGACAGGCTCAGCAATAAATGCAGCAATCTGAAATGAGCAAAAACAGTACATGAGCAATCACCAATTCCTTTAGTTCTGAATTGGGTTTCCATACAAGATGGTCAATGTAAAGATCAAAGTACCGTCTCTGGTCCCTCTTTCAGGATAAGATTCTCCAAATTGTTAGCTAGTCTGGTTGAGAATTCCTCCTCTGTTTCACCTGTCATGTGCATTAACAAGACTGTTAATACAAATAGTGTCATTAAGAGGATCTGAGAAGTAAGACAAGTCCCAACCTGGGAGATGATAGCGCCAGTAATGAGGACAGTCAGTGTGTAGAACAAATGGAGCAGGCAGATCAAATTTTTGGTGCAGTGCTGGAAGGCTGTGACATAAATTAATTGGTTAATCAAACATGAGTTTCCACATGTTAAGCTCAAATATTCTCATCAAAGAAGTGCTCATCAATCATCTTTACCCGGAAAGACTGGCTGCTATCAAAGTTGAACCATGGTACCTGCCAAATTCAAATATACTAATTAGTAAATGGGAATATTCCCAACAAGAATATGGAAAAAAATAATCAATTGAGCATTCCACATACGATTTTGCTCGTGCTATAAATTTCTTCTTGTTTGGTCTTCCAAGAGCATTGTTATAATACCATACTAGCTTCACCTACAAATAGATAATTCAAGACATCAAGTAAGTACCCCACTAGGTGAAAAAACAAGAAAAGGAAACAAGGTAAAACAGTATTCTTGCTATAATCATCATCATTGCTATCATTGATTAACATGCAAAGAAGGCAAACCTGAGTGTCATTGGCTTCTGATCCACTATTTGTAAAGAAGGCTTTTGCCATTTTACTTGCAGTAAAAGTTTCAAGTAGTTCTTTTGCAAGATCCTGTTAGACAAAAATGATTATTTAAAACCAATGGAAAGCATTTTCAGAAGTTATTATGTCAAATATTTTGTAATGAAAGAGGCAGCAATGCTTCTGTTTTAGAGAGGCAGAAAGCAAGCCATTCACAGATCATATAAGTGAATCAACTGGTGAGAATTCCGTCCATGAAAATGCATTGCACATCAAAATTAAAGTTATTTCAACATGGAAAAGCAAATGCAAAAATATAAGAGTACCAAAGAAGGTTTTGTAGTACGATTCCAGAAGGAGTGGTAAAATGGCAACTTATTCAACTGTTCTGTTGCAGCAGCCACGAGCCGTGGTTCATTTCCCCCTGCACATAGACAATGTTTCAATACAATATACAAAGTGGAACCTAAATATGGAAGAGATTACAGGGAACTCTAGTTCCAGGAATTCTCATATCCTAAAACTTGACAGGCAATGAACCAGGTGCAGGAGGTCCAATAATTTGAATTCATCAAAGTGGAGAAAAATGAAGACAATAAGTCTCTGCTCAACTAGAATATGCTGTTCCATTTACCTAAGGCTGTGCACCAAAGACCAGCAAGAGCATCGAGATACTTCTTCCCATTGATGTCATATACATAGCTACCCTATAGCATTCAGCAGCTTCCAGTTAGTTATGTAATTCAAAGGAAAAAAAAAAACTCAGCTTCAAATATTAACAGCCATTTTGTAACAAATATGCTGGGTCAATCAGAGAAGAGTTGTCAAAGGAAGTATACCTCAGATTTCTCTATGACTAGAGGATTCAAATCACTACTCTGCCAGCCAGCAGTGAAAGGTGCCAGCATATCATGCCCCTTGAAACTGCATTAATAAAAATTTGTCAGCAAATAATCATCCACAAAATTGTATTCCTGGCAAGGGGGAACTTGAATGCAATTACACAATTTTCCTGGACACATCTGGGCATATCTGCAAATCATCCACACCATGCAGAAGCACAATGGATGCAGGCACGTGAGTTGTGTGTGTGTGTGTGTGGGGGATGTTAAGTACCTGTTACCATCAATAGTTGAATCTTCCTTTTGCAAAGATGCCTTGGTACTGTATAATCTGGCCAGGAAAGGGGCCCGAAGAAGATGCTCCTGTGAACTTCCAGAAGCAGTGCCATTTTTTATGCAAGAACGGAGCTAAAAATAAAGTAAAAGAAAGTGTTAGCAATGAAAAGGCATTAATGGTGAGCTGCGAAACTTAGAAAGCAAATAGATCATTCACTGTATGTTTTAACAGCCCATGGATTTCTCTACTCGGTTCCATAATTCCATACATCATCCTATACACCAATTTTAACATGATAAACAGGGTGATTGGCAAAGAAGGAAGACAGAATCACAACCAGTTGTACAACCTAATTGTTTTAGAATCATCTTACATAATTCTACAACAATCCCGCATCATTGATTCCGGTACTCGTTCCATTATTTTCAATTGCCAAGTAAAGATTAATGCATTTAACCTTCAAAATTTTCACCTTCTTTGATGTGAAGCAGCACATTCATTTCAATGTCTTTCAAGCTCCAATAACATAGCTTTTCTTTTTGTTTCTATTTTTCCATTTTCAAAGAAATATACCAGTGGGTCTTGTTTGTTTTTGCGTTTCAAAAGTGATTTTAAAAAAATTTAAATTTTTTTCTTTAAATTAATATTTTTTTGATATTTTTAAATCATTTTAATACGTTGATATCAAAAATAATTTTTAAAAAATTAAAAAAATACATTATTTTAATATATTTCTGAGTAGAAAGAAAAAACAACCACAACCACCCTCTCAAACATACAAGTGCTTCATCAAGATCCCCTTTAGCAATGAAGGAAAACGCAATCCATTCAGATCGATTCATGGAAAACGCAATCCATTAACACCCCATGAATATAGATCCCCTTCAAGCAATGAAGGAAAACGCAATCCATTCAAATCGATTCTAACCACTCAAGCTCGGCGAAACTCCCTTTCACATTACTGATCACTAATCTACCTTTCAAGAAGAAATATAACCAAAATATTCCAAGAATTTGAAAAACATTTTCGAGTAACAAAAAGGTGTACTCAGCCAAGACAAATATATAAAAGAATCAAATTATGATTTCCTTCACTTATCATGTGATAACCAAATGGGATATTCAAATTTTATCCGCTCAGTTCAACACTCAGAAGTAAGTAAAAATCAGCTAAACAAGGTGATGAACTCACAACAATTAAAATCAAAACATGATTGATTTAAGAACAAGAATCAAGAATGCACGAAAAGAAAATCCAAGAAAACAAGAAATTCAAAAACTTTTTCAAGAACCAAGATTATCCAACAAAAGGATCCACAAGACACTGTACTATATGATAACTCAAAAAAAAAAAGATAAGCGGTAGTAATCAAGAATGCATGAAAGAAAATCCAAGAAACCAAAAATTCACAAACTTTTTCAAGAAGCAAGATTATCCACCGAAAGGATCCACATGACACTGTACTATATGATAACTCAAGAAAACTGAACAAGAAAGGGGGGGGGGGCGCAAAGGATCAGTGGTAGTAACCAAGAATGCATGGAAGAAATTCCAAGAAACCAAAAATTCAATAACTTTTTCCAAGAATCAAGAATATACAACAAAAGGGTCGACATAAATGAGAGTTACAAGATTGTTTGATACCTGGGATTTAAGAGTGGATCGCAGGAGTTTGCTGATAACCATGTTTATATCTTCGGACCTCTCAATCAAAACAGGCAAGAATAAAGGAGATTTAGTTGATGTTGAGTATGAAAGAGAGTGACTGAAACTGCTCCTCCATGTTTGGTTTTCATTGCTGATATCAAGTGTGATTAATGTTAATTGTTGAAATTTGACAATGATTTGCCAAGTGGACCAACTTGTCAGAGATTCCCTTTACCACATATATTCTGCTATCCATTTATATTAGCCATTTAGCCTATTCAATATTCATCGTGTAATTGCAATTTTTTTAGCTGAAATTGAATAAATTTTGATATTAAAATATTTTCATCATTATTTGATGCATAGTTTACTGAAGAAGATCAACTCTTGTCTGGATACCAAGAATCAAAGAAAACATATTCATTGCATATAACTTAGGCTCAAACGTAATCCTTTCTCTTTCACAAGACAGACCTTTCGTTTAATATTTTTGTTAATGATTATAATATTCTTTAATGAGTTTTTTCATATTTAATTAAATATTTATATAATTAAATTTTAAGTAAATTATTCGTGTTAGATTTATGGATTCATGACAAATTCTTTATAATCTTGTTTTGGATTCAAATTTAAAATAATAATGTGACAAACAAAACTATAAATAATCAAATCAAACCTAGAAAATATATTATTTCAAGCAAGATCAAATTGAACTCTTGCATTATTTGAATGGAGAAATAAAATATAGTTTTGTCATTATAAAATTCTTTAAAGAGTTATATTGTACAAAATTTTTTATTTTATAGTTAGAAGATGAAGTCCCTTTGGTCCAACCGCATTTTTTATTTTTTTAGCTTTAAAATAATTTTTTAATATTTATAAATTATTTTGATGTGTTAATATTAAAAATAAATTAAAAAAATAAAAAATGTATTATTTTAATATATTTTTAAATAAAAAATTTAAAAAGCAACATCTTCTGCAACTACGGGGTATTTGAGAGGATTTTTGGATCGCTTATCAGATATGTTAATTCATGAATTAACAAGAAGATTTAAATTATAATTAAAAAAATAAAAACAATAATTTTAATAAAGAGATCCAAGCCAGTAGATTATCATATTTATCTCTCAAACATTTTTTTATTACTATGATTTATTTATCTATCTTGATCTTGGTAATTGTGCTATTAAAGGTTTATACTTCTGTGCAGGTGGGGTTATTTCCCAAGGTCGAGATCAGATTATTCGTCAATATTTTACTACTGGGCCTACTCAAATTAGACCATAAACTAGATTTATAATGGACTGTGATGTGTCTGTGATTGATTTTTGAGTGGAATTATCGTAGGATTTCAGATGGTATTGATTATTTTTTTAAAATAATTTTTATTTAAAAATATATTAAAATATCTTTTTATAATTTTTTAAAAATATAATTTTCTCAAACACTATTTAAGTATGCTTATCCAAGTATTATTTGTTTCAATTTAGTGTTACAATCTAATATATTATTAAAAAAAATTGAGTTCTTTTTTTAGTTTTTAAATTATTTTGATATATTAGTATAAAAATAAATTAAAAAATATTATTTTAATATATTTTTAAATAAAAAATACCATAGTATTTTGAGGTACAAGTGCTTAAATATTCTGCAGGCTGCAGAAGTTCAACTTGATAGTATCTTCATCCAGCTGGACAGTGCACAGCTAGAGACAGCTGAACACTGTTCCAGACCGAGTACAGCCACCATACAAGGTTTGCTGATCCATATCGAAAAGGGCCAGAGTTTGATTAGATGAATTGATAAGCTACTAAAAGCCATGACCAGGATTGGTGGAAAAGAAACACTCAAAAACATCATTGAATTGTGGAATAGAAAGCAAATTGATTACTCTGCTGTAACTCATCAATGGAGACAATTGTACAGGGTTAAACAAGAACTTCCTAAGAAAAACATTGACCACAATGTCCTGGAAAAGAGGGGGAGTGGCAAGAGTCCTTGATTCTCATTTTCATTCTTCAAATGAAGACTGAAATCACAAATTCTTCTCTAAAGAAGAAACCGCTTGAACCTCATAACGAGGTTGGGTTTATGATGGTTTGAAATTGCAAGGTTCCTGGGGTTGTGCAGCTCCCATAAGGGTTTCTTCTCCAAGTCCATCGCTTAGCAACTCACCTGATAATTGGACGAAAAATTGTACGTAGATTTTGTTAGAAGTCAAAATCTTCAGCCTTAACCCTACCTCAAACCAGAACCAGAAGAAGGGTTGGTATCAAAACCCCCAGGGACAAACACGGGAAGCTGGTTTGATATTGAATCTCTTTTGAATCTAGACTCTCGAGGTAAATTCAATGCAAACCGCTGTTGGCCCTCTCTCAAACCTGAGCTTCCTTCATTTCTCAAACTATCCCTAACAGGGACACTCAAAAGTGGACCTCCAAAGAAAATGGAGTCCCCTGTGTACAGGAGCTTCTCAGATGACTGAGCAGGAACTTTAGCTGATGATGATGACTGTTGTGGTGGTATTGCTGGCTTTCGACCATCATTGCTTGTTTCTGCATTGGATTTTGGCAATACTGTTTGTGTAGCTGTTCTATTCCGAGCTTCAGAAGCTGACACAGGAACTGATACATACCTACCAGCCTCTTGGTCCCAAACAACAGACGTCCTTTTGACATCTCTAAGAAGAGAAGCAGCTGGAGCTGAAAGAAGCAATGGATCAGTACTACTTCCCTTCTGCGTGATTTTTTCATCAAATCCTGATGCAATATGGGATAATGGGTTGTTGGCAGTAGGTAAAGGAGCCTTAGAAGTTACAGGATGATCAAGAACAAGGCCAGGGGCTGAGGTTACAGCATTAAAACGACCTAGACCTTGAGTTTGTGGTAGAGGACTAAGCATGACTGATTCTTGGACATGGCTTGGGCTGCTGAAGCTACTAACACTTTGAGTCCCGGTTTCATACTCGTCCCGGCTTCCTTGACTTGGAGCAAAAGAGTTTCCTAGTGCTGTTAGTCTCGGCTCATTCTTGATCTCTTTGTTTGTCCCCATATCAGTGCTCACACTACTTCTGACACTCATATTGCCACTGGAGCTACATTCAGTATCGGGTAAACGGCGATTATCAACTGGCTTTAGAACAGAGGAAGATGCCCTGGCCTTTGCTGCTGCTCTCATAGCCTCGGTGGAATCTAACTTCGCAAGTTTCCAAGCACTAATTCGAACTGGCCGTTTGGGTACCTTGCTACCTCTTTCTGCAGCTCCGGCAGCATCTGGGTCAACAGTTGATGGGACCATCCCAGGCTCCAGGTGAGGTATGACTTCATCCTGATGCAGCGAAAAACACAAACAATTTCCATAAAGACCCATAAAAGTTAAGACCTTGTCCAAAATAATTTTGTAACATTTGTTAACAGTTTGTTAGAAATTCTATATAAATCTTGAGAAAATAACTAAAACATAGGATAAGATCCAAGGGCAAGAAGTTCCTATTAAGAGTGAATTGGGACAAAAATGTCATGTGGGAAAACTGGCAAGGAACAGACTCAGAAGTCTCTGCAGGATTCTTAGCTGGGGTCAGCACAGTCGTCCTTAATGACACACAACTGAAATGATGGCAAACACAAGAGTCTAATACCTGATAATCCACAAATACCCGAGGAGGGGTGCACCATGCTCCCTTGTACTGCAGGCCAAGAGAACTTCCACCACTGAAGCCAGTTGTGGCGGATCCTGATGGAGAGTATACTAAGTTTGGCATTTCCTCATACTCAGATGCTCCAGCAGGTGCCTCACTCATTGCTCTCATGGCCACAACATACTCATAGGTGGTAATACCCTAATTCAACATGACAGAAACAAATAAAAACTTTTATATTGCTGAAATTGCCCAAATATGGTTCTGAATTTCAGATTCTAACTTCTCCTCGTCCGTTTTTAAAGCAATCAACAAGAGTACTAGTAAACTGAAAGTAGTTTCTAGTCTATCAGTCACTAACCTTTCTGATCAATATCATGTGGAAAAAGAAAAGTTCACTGAGAGGTAAACAAGCCAGGATAGAAACTACAGTGCATACAGCCTGCACAAATTGAGACCCAGCATCAACAATAGAAATTTGATAAATTTGAGATTAGTGATAAGTAACAAGCTTTGATCTAAGGGTAGTGTGCACGTACCACAACTGTTGCAAAAGGAGCTATAGAGAAACCATTTCCAAGTGTCTCGACAATTTCAATCTTCATGCTTTGCTTGTTAACAAAACAACGTACAAAGACAGCAATACCAACTCCAGCTTCGAGTACAAGCTGAGCCACACACAAGCAAAAATATTACCATTGGGAAAACATTTTCAGAAAGAATAATTGTCAGGATTACCACATATATCCAAATGAAACAACTAGCAGCTAGAATATGAGATATAAAGATCACATATAATATAAGTTAAGAGAGAGTAGCACATACCCAAGCAAGACTAGTAGCCATTAGAGAAATAAAAGTCACATAGTTTTTATACCCCACACAATTGTTAAGCCACTGCAGCCACACCATAGATTCAGTTAGTTTTTACGAAATCATATTTTGTCGACTTCAAAACCAGTTTAGTTTAGGAAATTCAAGATGTGTGCCTGCAAAGAGCACTAGAAACAAAATGAAAGTATACCCGGCAATGGTGATCAAAACCATCAACACATTTATCACAACTTCGACAGTGTTTGCTGAACTTGCGTACCTGCAATTTAAAGATTTCATAATTAAATAATAGGGACAGCCAGCGTAAATTCTTTAAAGCTGTCATTGGCAGCATGTGGCCAACCACTGGAGATACTTTACAGGGCGATAAATTAGCAGAATTATTTGGAGACAATACTGTGTTGCATGTATTGAGTGCATTTAATCATTGAGATGATGTACAGCTAACTCAATAGACTGATAAATAGAGCCCCACAACCAAAAAGGGAAAATAATGACGATAAACAAAATAAGATGTGCCTCACTTTTTACAGTACAATACCTCAGCATTGCACAATGTACAGAACAAAGCATCTTCACCATTGCCCTGTTGGTCAGCTATCTCTCCATGTTTGCGGCAATCTTCATGAACAAAAGGTGCACAGAAGATTAAACCGATGTTATGGGAAGGTTTTCTGGTTGGAGATTGCACAGCAGTCTCGACTCTCTCAACTTCCCCCACTGACCCTTTCTTACTAGAGTTTGCTGGACCTATAGAACTTCTGGAGGGTGATGAAAACGAAGAATGCATAGCACTTCCAGTTTCATCAAATTTTCTAGGCAGATCCTTCACTGAAAACCCATGTTTCACATTGAGTTTATTTGCTACATTGGAATTGAATTTAGACATGATGCCAGGATCTGCAGGGTTAATTGCAGTACACCGAACATATAGAATAAAGACAAGAAGTACCTGCAATGCCACAACAGGAATCAAGAAAACAACATCAGTCATAAAGGTTACTCTTAGTCTTACACATGTTAATTCTTGAAAGAACAGCACTTAGCACAGCAAGAAGACTAAAGTGATCCATGACATTTGATGCAGAACACGTCCATGGTAAAGCAACCAAAATAGACTTTCATTCATTAAAATGTTACCAATTTTTTTCGTCTATGACACAAATTTCTGTGGAATATATAAGGGAAACAAACTTAAACTCAATACACAGATATGACAAGAATTCACATACCACTGGAGTGTAAGTCCCAAGAAGCACATACTCCCAGATTTTGCCTCCAAGGAAAGGAGCAAAGAAAGCATAAAATGCAATCACTAGTAAGCAGAAGACAGTGATTGCAACAACCTATCAAGACAAGTCACCAAAGTTTAGCGCAGAAATTAGCATTAAAAAAAAAACCATAAAAACACTCATAAATTCAGTAACTACGAAATGCCAAAGCCAATTTCGCATGCCCGCATAAAAAAGATGAATTCTTTAGCGCTTTTTAGAGAACCCCAGAAGAGAAGATCAGTTTTTTAGCAAAGCGAAGCAAACCTGATTAAGTAAGAACAAAGAATGACAATTGAGAAAAAAATCTCAAAGTCTCAAAAGAGAAGGTTTTTACGGTCATACCTGAAAGGTATGAGCTGGTAGTTGCCATCCATGTTTCCTCACCATAACTGCAAAATCCAAACCCCAAAACAGGCCAAAACCCTAAACACACCCAAAAAAACCCTAGCTAGAAAGAGAAAATAACCCAAAAAGAAAAGAACTTTCCTCTCAACCACAGTAATCCAAACACCAAAATCAACGCAAACCCTTTTAAAACCAAAGAAAGAGAGTAAAGTTCAATTGGGTTTAGGCCTTGCAACTATTATCAACTAAAATGAAGAAGAAAGAGAAGAAAAGAGCTGAAGTGGGAAAGAAAAGTGAAAAGAAAAGAACAAAATGAGAGGCACTGAGACTGAAAAAGAAGGCAGGCAGCAGCACTTAGAAAGAGTACATGGAGAAAAAGAAGAAGATGTGTAGACAAGAAGTGGAACTATTAGAAGAAAAACACAAACTGACAAAAGCTAACAAAAGCGTTGACAGACACCAGACATAGAAAATCCATCTATCTCTGTGTGTGTATGAATATTTTCATGTCATCAATATATTGTTATATGCCTAATAATTGTTATTTTCTTTGATAATTTGGTGCCTAAAATCATTTTTTTAATAATAATTAGTGCCTTATTTTTCATTGAAATGTTTCTATCTAGATTTTTTGGAATATTTGTGTGTTTTTTTTTTCCTTACAGACTAGTAGTATCATCAAATTGGGTTCTTTGGATTCAATTCATCTCGTCAATTTAACTAGTAAAAAGCCTCCATTTTTTAATATAATTAAATGAGTTTTAAAATGAGAGAATTAAAGAAGTGAGATGTGACTTCTATTTAATATGTCATTGATGACTTGAGTGATATTTTTAAAAAGCGTGCTTGTTATGTTATAATATTTG
>Ga0325414_1002380_pt1 | contig 19003 bp, 8 predicted proteins | sample PopdelMetagenome_8_FD_206183 | JGI IMG/M metagenome (GOLD analysis project Ga0325414, IMG submission 206183) | Populus deltoides microbial communities from Bellville, Georgia, United States - Leaf-PdKOR-R3 | ecosystem: Host-associated > Plants > Phyllosphere > Phylloplane/Leaf | place: USA... | reverse complement strand
TATATACAGTTGCGTTAGGATACCGTTGGTTGTATCTTCGGATTGCCCATCATGTACGGCTGGCTGGCTTGATCTTGACATGCACAAGCATGCTATAATGTCTACGAGTCTCGGTATCGTACGCCATAATTAATGTTTTTATTTTCTTGATTTAATATATAGTATTTTCGAACCATTTTTTGTCTGCGAAATATTTACGCTTGTTATCTTTCTTTTTAGTTCTTGGAATTCAAGTTCAAAAGTTGAATAATAGCAGGTTTCAACAATCTCCTAGTGGGTACAGATTTGACAAGGTTGTGTTTGTGTGAGATTAAGGGATCTGCAAGTTCTAAGCTAGATTGATGATTTGTTTGAAAAATCAATTTATAGAGATACAAACGAGTATAAAGGAGTGTGAAAATAGAGTTTGCGGGCTTCATTTTGATAAATGACTTGGGAGTGTTGTTGCTTTTTTATTATTATTTTTTAAAAATTATTTCTGATATTAGCGTATCAAAAAAATATTAAATTGAAGAAAAAAATAAAAAAAAATTAAAATTTTTTTAAATATTTTTAAAACATAAAAATAAACACGGGAGACGTGTTTGAAATTATATTTTAAATAATATTTTATTAAAAATAATTTTTTAAAAATGCATGCGATTTGGTCAAGAGAGTGTTCCAAAAGCGAAGTGGATTGGAGGTTAAGTTTTGAAAAGTATTTTAAAATAATAAAACACAACTCAACTCTGAAATGATCACATCTTGTGACGGATAATTAATCAATCATATCTTGCCGTATTAGATTTGTTAAGAGATACGAAGACACATTCTCTAACAAGCATGGTTGCGGCAAGCTCGACATAAGCTCCATTTTCCTCACAAGCGTCATACATGAGGGCGTGTGCTTGTTTTGGGGAGAAATGGAGACGAAAGACGGTCCTTCTTCTTTAAAAAACGGAAGAAAAATCTTTTAAATTTCCCACAAAAACAAGGGGGTGAAAATCTTTTCACTTGGAGAGTGGGGTGAATTTCTCCAACTATTTTAATATTAAAAAATGCAAAATAATAATAATATGATTTTGCCTGTTAATTTCCCTTCATTTACTATGTTTTAATTTTCATTATTTTAATGATTTTGTGGTTTTTTTATAACTTTTTGTAAAAAAAAAAATCCGAACTATTAACTTAGGCTTGGACAAGTTTGAATTTTTTAAAACAATAATTGAATATATCTGATTTGACCCATGTTTTAATTAATTTGCTTAAACTTGATTCAAATCTAGTTAAAAATTCGTTAATTTTTAAAAGTATCGAAAAAATATTGATTTTATTTAAAAAAATAGTTAACACTCCCATTTTATTACCCTTATCATGATCTTGGTTGAGTTTTAAAATATTTTTTTTATCTATTACTTTAATTTATTTTATTTTTTCCCTCTTGTTAACAAGAAGGCGAGAGTTCGAGATGTTTTTATTCTACTGTTTTTTGGTCTCGAGGCGTGTGTTGTAAAAATAAAAAAATAAAACGAAACCTTGCATAATTAATTCATATAATATCTCTTTCCCCTCCATCCAAGCTACATCTCAGAGCTTCAAAAACATTCCGTCTAAAATTAAAACATGTGTTTTAAATTTCCAAAATGCCCTTATTGCTGAATTATGCTAATATATTAGTCAATATAATAATTGATAATTTGACATATTGACTGGAATATATATATAAATTAATGGTTGGTGTGTATAATAATTTTAATAATAAGATGGTAAAATAGAAGAATTGAATTCAATGTTTATTTCTTTATATCTGTGCTTCCCGAAAAATGACATGGGTGATCATGTATGGTCTCTGTTCGTAGTGAGGGGAGTCGATATCTAAACCAATTAAAAAATATTTTTTTATATTAATATATTAAAAATACTTGAAGAAAATATTAATTTAATATTTTTACAAGAACCGGGCGGCATTAACGTAGCAAAGTTTCTCCTTGGATGAGACAAGGGGCGAGGAATAAAGCACCAATGACCTTGCAGAACGTGTGCGTGTGCGATAGGGCTAGAGCAACAGTGGTGGCAGAGGATAGGGTAAATAAAATAGAACGAGAGAATGTTAAAAAGATTTTTCTTTTGGAGATATAAAAACTTTTCAGGACAAAGATTCATCCCTTTGTTGCTTTAGACCATACACAACTGCTAATAGACAATACATGTGGGGCCCACTGACTTCCATCACCTGCTCTTCCTCCCCTGCTGCCTGCTTGGACCATCACGTGAACTTGCCCTTCATTTTCTCGGCACCCGTTTTCGTTCTTCTCGTCTCTAATGTAATGGTGTGTTGTCGAAGGAACTCATTTATACCTGACCCGTTTGTTGTTGTACCTGCCTTTTCTTTAATTATATATTTTTAAAATTATTAATAAGTTATTTTAATGTATTAATATTAAAAATCTTAAAAAATATTATTTAAATATTTTTTAATTAAAAAATATTATACATCAAATTATCAAACAATAACTAAATGTTTAATTGACCAAATCAAACTTTACATTCTCTAAAATATCTAATATCTTTTGTTTATATTAGGATATCCGTGAGTGAAATTGTGATTGCTTTTATATTAAAATATTATTTTTTAATCAGAATATTAAAATAATTTAAAAATATAAAAATTAAAAAAAATATATCTTTATCCGGGTCATACCGGCATCCCCTTCACCTAAAAAATCTTCATTGTCCAAAAAAACAAAAATAATAAAAATAAAGTTTTTCTTTTCCATTTAAGTTTTGTTTTAATAAAATAAAATTTCTCATAACTCGTTTTGGTGTAAAAAAAATTCATAATTTATTATATTAAATCTTTTTTTGAGTTAGCAGAGACTGTTTTGGCAGTACAAAATTAACTAGAATGATTCTTAAAAAAAGAAAAACCTTTTTATTGAAGAATATTTTTATGCAACGAGATTTGCTATCTATAATACGATTTTCATTGTTTATTAAAACTAATTATAAAATTGATGAGGTATTTGGTTTTAATTTAAATTAAAGTATATTTAATCGAGATTCTTCCGGGGCTCCAAAATTTGTCGTTTATAATATAAACATCATGTAACGACGTCGGTGAGATTGTCTTTTACACGCTTGTGGTTATGAAATTTTTGAATATTCTAGCACAATTCTTTATATATATATATGAATCATTCAAAACTTCTTTTATACTCATAGCATCTTCAATGCACGAGGGAAAAAAAACTATTTTTATTACTTTTCTTCCACGTGTTTTGTAGCTCCAATGGAATAGTCAAAATATTTTTTTATCCGAGAAATATCATTTCTATATATGTCTATAAAAAAATCAAAAAATCAAAATATATTGTTAAAATATTATTTTTTTCATTCATTAAACTTTTCTTTTAAAAAAAATCAAAAGTATTGATACTAAATACATTAAAATACAAATGGGCTGTCGAAATAATTGTTTTTGCTGGAGTGTATATAAAACAAATCTATATATTAACAATTTAAAATGCTTTTAGAGATGTAATGTTTATATTGTTTGTTGAATATATTATCAACTAGCAATCTTACATCATATACTCATTGGTACTTGATAAAAAAAATATTATATGTAAATACCCTAAAACACTAATATACTAACTTTTCAGGTTAATATTCATTTTCAAAATAATTTTTCCTTGTCAATACTAAAAGATATTGTATTTAAAAATGGAAGGCCCTGAGTGAATTAGGTCTCCACTCTCAAATAACTTTCCAGGTCTCCACAAATATCTCACACCTCCTAATTTGCACATAATTACTATAAAAAGCAAATTAAATGGTCATTAGTTTCTGCAAAGACAACATGGACGCACCATTTTTTTTAAAAAAAGCAATGATCAAATGTTTACTATAGGGCTAATTGGCGATGCAAAGCATGTATTATATGATATAAATGTCTATTTGAAATGGGACTTGTCCGGCTTGGCGAGCATGGCCCGTATAAAAATTCAAAATTTGCCTTCATTTCTCCATCATGCAAAATAAAATTTCGAAACCATTTTTTTTCTTGGTTTCATAGCCTTCTCTGTACCTCAAGAAACAATTTTTTTGCTAGTGGAAAACAATGTTCTTGTCTTGATCATAGGTTAGTGCTCATCACCAGGCACCAGCTGGAGGTTTTGCCTTTGATCTTTTAGGAAATGGAGCAAGAAATCGAATAAAGCCTGGCTTTATAGCTTTATCTTAGCTCAAAATATGTAAAGATGACTGTAAACATTACCAAAAATAGCAAAAGTAGCCACCTCAATTTCATGAAAACAAACATTATCGTATAAAGTCCTTGTCATCAATAAAGTAAGAGATCGAATCTCTAGTTATGTTTACCACGATATAATCAGATTTCTCACGAGGAAATAATCGGACGAGATAGTATGGGTGGCCATGGCTGTTCATAATTGCGGTACCCTACAACCCATGGCGCACGACAGCACATGGCGAAACAGCTAGAGAAAATGCGGTAAGATTAAAGAAGACAGTTCAATAGATAGAGACATTGCTAACGTGCGCCATTGAAGTTAACTGCACACCCCTCCCATTTCACATCCATCCAAACCTGCCTGTTAATAGCACGGCAAAACCACTTCCCCATAAAATCTGAACAGCTTTTCCATTATAACAAACGCCGTTAGCTGGGAATCACCTATCATATATTGACACGGCTTAACGTCTAATCAACTCCGTTAGCTCCGAGCAAATAAAAAACAACCGCCTTTTTTTTTTTGGTATTAAAATTATTACCATCTCTTATCCGGTAATAAACAAGACAACGTTTCGAATCTCCTTGTGTCCAGGCTTGGAAACAACAACGTTTTTTTTTTTAAAAAAATGTTTTTTTTAAAGATTTTAATATTTTTTCCCCAAGAAAAATAAAATATGGATTTTGTCAAATTTTAAAAGTCTTTCTTGAAAGTAGAAGTCGTGGTTGATATAGGAGTAATTTTTATAATTATAGTTTTAAAAAATAGGTTTTAAAAAAATATTTTTAGTATGATTTTTAAAAAATAAAATTTAAAAGACATGTATTTCATTGAAACTTCTGTAAAATAAATTTTTACATATAATATAAATAAAAAACACATCTTTATAAATAGAAAAAATGAATTATCTTAGCTTTTAAAAATAAAGATTTGAAGGACAATTATGTATGAGATTTCTCCTATTTATTTATTTTTGCTTTAATTTTTTTATGTATGTTTTTAGATTATTTTAATATACTGATATAAAAAATAAATTTTAAAAAATTAAAAAAATATTATTTTAATACGTTTTCAAACAAAAAATAATTTAAAAAATAATTTTTATCACAATATCAAACACTACTGTAATATAAAAAAAGTTATTTAATTAATTAAATAATTTTTTCTTGATGATTATATAAAAAATAAAAATTATTGTAATACCAAACAATCTTAAAATTCATAAAATGAAGGGTTTTAGATTTTATTTTACTTTACTTAGTAAAATAAAATGAAAGTATTTGAAAATGCATTCCCAAAGCGTGGGCATTCTTTTGATAGAGACAAGTAGTATATACTGAACGTTAAGAAAAATAATAAGAGAATACAGGTGACCGGCTAATGCCGGTAATAAGACTGGTTAACATTTGACTGCAGTTGAAATGATTGCAACTCTGTTTTGACCAGAGATGGTTAAAGTCTCTCCTCCTCCACAAACAACACACGAAAAAGAAAACGCACACAAAGAAGATAGAGAGAGAATAATAAAGAGAGAGAGAGAGAGAGAGAGATAGAATTGCAGAGATAGAGAGAAGTGAAGAGCGAAATTGAAGCATAAACGAGGAAGTTTGATGGAGAAATGAGAGAGTAGTAGTTTTATGGTGTTGGCGTGTGTAACTGTGAAGATTAATTGTGTTTTAGAGAGAGAAAGTGGAGAAATGGTTGATTAGAGTTGGATTATTTGTGAAATTAAGTTAATTATTCTGTTTTAAGAAGAGATCTAAAGTAATAGAAGGAAAGATTGTGATAATTTTATGGCTTCCTCAGAGATTTCAGCAAAAGCTAACAGTGGAAACATTAAAGGAGGAGGAGAGAGCTTCTCTTCTGGTTACAGTGAAGCCATGGAAGGGCAAAAAGGTCATTCCACCCATCCAAGCTCAGCTAGAGGTACAATTCACGCTTCAGTGGATGTTTGAAGTGATTTTTTTTTTTGTGGATTTCTCTTTTGGATTTTGAGTTTGTTTTGTGCTGTTGTAGATGCTGAGACTGCGTTGTATAATGAGCTATGGCATGCTTGCGCTGGTCCTCTAGTGACTGTACCTCGCGAAGGAGATCATGTGTTTTATTTCCCTCAAGGACATCTAGAGCAGGTTTGGTTTTGTTTTGTTCTAGCTATATCTTTTTTTTTGGCCTTTTTCTTGGAGATTTTTTAGCTATAATTCAGCAATCATTTTTGCGGGTTAGTTTGTTTTCTGGACTTTTGAAGGTTTTGTTGTTGGATTTTTGGTGTGATTGGGTTGTGAAATGGGTGTAGGTGGAGGCATCGACGAATCAGGTAGCAGACCAGCAGATGCCGTTGTACAATCTTCTACCGAAGATCTTGTGTCGTGTGGTTAATGTTCAATTGAAGGTATGCGAAATCTGCTTATTAGTTCGTGTTGGGTTTTTTAGGGTTTTGCGTGTCTGGTGGTTTGCTTCTGCGATTAATTTGTGTGTGAATTATCACAGGCTGAACCGGATACTGATGAGGTGTTTGCACAAGTGACTCTACTTCCTTTGCACAACGTAAGTATTCGCTGTTGATTTGTGATTATGTAGCGTTCGGGATTGGAATAGAAATTCTGATTTTTTTCCATGGATTCTTTAATGTCAGCAAGATGAGAATGCATCGGAGAAGGAGCCTCCTCCACCTCCACCACCGCGATTTCATGTACATTCATTTTGTAAAACCCTGACTGCTTCGGATACCAGTACTCATGGTGGTTTTTCAGTTCTTAGACGACATGCAGATGAATGTCTTCCACCATTGGTGGGTTTTTACAGCTTCTACCTGGGGTTTACCTGTGGACCTTCTTGTTGAATTAGGACTTCAGTTGTAAGTTTGGATGTTTAATACTTGCTGAATTACAGGATATGTCAAGGCAGCCTCCAACACAGGAATTGGTTGCCAAGGATTTGCATGGAAGTGAATGGCGATTCAGGCACATTTTTCGGGGTAATCATCTTATACTTAATGACCCTGTTATTTCCTCTAATACACCTGTGGTGGGAACATATTCAAACCTTTCCCACCTATTTGTGAATGTATCGAGACCCCTTTTAGTATAATATCTCCATTGTTGCGATGATGATGTCAACTTGCTGCCATAAAGCTTTAATGCATTTAGCTTCAACTTTCAAGGCATGGATTGTTGTTGTAGCATTTAAGCCACCAGTTGCTTGATACACACAATGATTTTAATGCCAGGTCAACCACGGAGGCACTTGCTTCAGAGTGGATGGAGTGTGTTTGTTAGCTCTAAAAGGCTTGTTGCTGGTGATGCCTTTATATTTCTAAGGTCTGTTTTCCTTGTTATACCCATTAGATTTGATGTTCTAATTTAATTTTGACTTGTCTGAGTGGAATAAAATGTGTATTTTGCATTTTATAGAGGTGAGAATGGAGAACTTCGAGTTGGTGTTAGACGAGCAATGAGACAGCAGAGTAATGTTCCATCATCGGTCATATCCAGCCACAGCATGCATCTTGGTGTTCTTGCTACCGCATGGCATGCTGTTTCAACAGGGACAATGTTCACTGTTTATTACAAGCCAAGGTGAGTGGTTTATTACTAACATGTGTCGAGAACAAATGAACTAGTAGAGTAATTTATTTATAAGTTGATATGCAAATTTGTACATGTTTTGATTTTCCTTGATTTTGATTTTTGTTCATCATGGGATTTGATTGTTGATTAGCATGGCCTGGTTCCTTGAAGTGGAATGGTCTTGTTTTTGTAACTTATTCTGGTAAACAAAAATAAGGGGAATACATCTATCATATCTAAATATTAAAATGTACAATCGAGCGATTAATTTCTTGCCTTCGGTTGGTTACCTTAATTATTCTAATTGTCTTGCAACAGGACAAGTCCTGCTGAGTTCATTGTCCCATTTGATCAATACATGGAGTCTGTCAAGAGTAATTATTCCATAGGGATGAGGTTTAAAATGAGATTTGAAGGAGAAGAAGCTCCTGAGCAAAGGTATGACTGCTGCTTGCTTTCAGGTTTTGTGCTGAAAGCTACATGTTATTTGGAAGTTTGATGTACCCTGGCAATTTCTCGTCTGTGATTTAAGCTTTGTAGGATTATTGGATGTTTGTGTCCATGGAAAACGTAACATTTTGGTGGTTCATGATTTTCTGTTGTAGATTTACTGGCACCATTGTCGGAATTGAAGATGCTGATCCCAGTAGGTGGAAGGATTCTAAATGGAGGTGCCTTAAGGTAGTATTGTAGTATATATGATGGCATGTAGCACTTTCATTTAGAGTGCTAAACAGTGTTTTATGTTCCTACCAGGTGAGATGGGATGAAACTTCTACAATACCTCGACCAGATAGAGTTTCACCATGGAAAATAGAGCCTGCTCTTGCACCTCCTGCACTAAATCCTCTTCCAATGCCCAGGCCAAAAAGGCCCCGAGCAAACATGGTGCCCTCATCTCCTGACTCCTCTGTTCTTACCAGAGAAGGTTGGTTCTGTCGTTCATTGATGATGTCTGTAGATAATTTAAGTAGTTAAAATGATATTTAAGTCTCTTGACTATTACTGTGCAGGTTCATCCAAAGTAACTGCAGACCCTTCATCAGCAAGTGGATTTTCAAGGGTCTTGCGAGGTCAAGAGTTCTCAACCTTGAGAGGCAATTTTGAAGAGGTCAACGAGTCTGATGCTGCTGAAAAGTCTGTTATGTGGCCACCCTCAGCAGACGATGAGAAGATTGATGTGTTATCATCTTCAAGAAGATTTGGATCAGAGTGGTGGATATCCTCTGCCAGACAGGAACCGACCTACACAGATTTGCTATCTGGCTTCGGGGCAAATGCTGATTCATCCCATGGGTTTGGTGCTCCGTTTGTTGACCAAACTGCTGGGGGCGCTAATCCAATGAAGAAACACTTGTCAGATCAAGGGCAGTTCAATTTGCTTGCCAGCCCATGGTCCATAATGTCCCCAGGCCTCTCTCTAAAGTTGTCAGAATCAAACTCTAGGGTTGCAATACAAGGCAGCAGCGATGTAACATATCAATCAAGGGAAAATATCAGATACAGTGCATTCAGTGAGTATCCCATGCTTCACGGTCAGAGAGTCGAGCAATCTCATGGAAACTGTATGATGCCTCCCCCGCCATCTCATTTTGATAATCATGCTCATACAAGAGAGCTAATACCGAAACCCAAACTGGTGCAAGAACATAATACCGGAAAATCTTTGGATGGAAACTGCAAGCTATTTGGTATTCCCCTGAAAATTAGTAAACCCGCCACACCAGAGCAAGCAGGTTCAACAAACATGGTGAAAGAACCGATGGTTCACACCCAACCTGCGAGTCACCAACTCACATCTGAATCAGATCAGAAGTCAGAACACTCCAGGGGTTCAAAGTTGGCCGATGAAAATGAAAACGAGAAACCATTCCAGGTTGGCCACATGCGTACGAGGGACAGTCATGGAAAAGCACAAAACAGCTCAACCAGGAGTTGTACAAAGGTTCTTGCCTATTTGCTCACCAAACATCTTTCTTTGGTTACATGAGATGTTTGGTATATGCCTGTTAGAAAAAAATTCATAAGCTAATTGCATCTTTTGTTACTTCAGGTTCACAAGCAGGGGATTGCACTTGGTAGATCTGTTGATCTTACGAGGTTCAATAACTATGATGAGTTGATAGCTGAATTGGACCGGTTGTTTGAATTTAATGGTGAATTACTGGCTCCCCAAAAGAATTGGTTGATTGTGTATACTGATGACGAGGATGATATGATGCTTGTTGGAGATGATCCCTGGCAGTAAGGACTCTTTAAATTTTGTTTGAAAAGTTTATTGTCTGTTGTCTTTTGACTCAGATATAGGCATTTGTCTGGGTTTTTTCCTGCTGTGGTCTTGTACAACTGGTGACATCGTGTGTGAAACAGGGAATTCGTCGGCATGGTTAGGAAGATTGTTATTTACACCAGAGAGGAGGTACAGAGGATTAAACCAGGCACTTTAAATTCAAGAGTCAATGAAAATCCATCGGGCGTGGAGGGTGAGGATGCTAAAGAAGCCAAACATCTGCCACTTCCTTCAGCATCTAGTCCTTTGAATTGTTAGATTTGGCTTCCTCGGGTTCAAGGTAATTTTCTAGTTGTATAAAGCAAGTTTTTACACTTCTGTCCTTGCATTCCTTAGCTGTAAATCCTGTTCAAATGCCATGAGAGCCCTTTCCCTTGCGTTTAACTATTTTTAGAATGTGGATATTAACAGAAAATTATGTGCTGTCGTTCTTATGTCAGGTTTTGGGTTCAGGCAGCTAGAGAGTGCAATGGCTATTTCAGTTGGTAAGAATGAGATGGGTGCCAGTCTACTACTATTCAAGATGTCAAGTTTGCTGGTATAAAAAATAGATGCAAGAATGATATAATCCAATTTTGGACCTTTTATGGAGCTAGTATTGTATGGTGTCCAGTTATACATAATTTATATATAGCCGCAATGTCTAGCGATACCTGTGCTTTTTTTCTGAACCAAACCATCCCGAACCTTGTACATAACCACCTTACCTTTACCCTACCTCTTAATGTAAGTAAGTTTATACATCATCTAATGGGTTTTTGGGCAAGTCTAGCTCCCTCTTCTCCTAATGTTCCATGTTTTTGGGTTCCGTGGTTCTGGCCATCCCAAAGCGTACTAGCAAATCATTTATCGTGCAAGGACTCCCAGAATTGGTTTCTAACATTGATGTCTATCACAAGTGTTTGTTATAATGTAGGCTCGAGAAGTTGGTGGAGCCTCGGAGGTCATGATTTTAGGCATACAGTGAAAAAAAGGTAAAGAGGTGGGTGGTGGGTGGTTGTGACAGAAGAGTGACCCGTTCTGCTTCTCTTGGGGAACCCAGTAAATAAAGGGGTTTCAGTCGCCTGCATGTGGGTTGCGGGCCAGGGCACCCGTTGGTGAGGGGTTTACATTGATGGGGAACGAGGGGGTGCCCACATGATAAAGATAAGGCAAAAACGAAACTGGGTTTCATTTGTTGCAGCCAATTGACGATATGGAAGTGTCATCTTATCTGATCCAAGGCATGTACTTGATGTTTTCCATCGGATTGGATCAAAGGAAGTGGACGGTTGGGAATCTGAGTTTGTCACTCATCTTGCTTTGAATCACTTTTTGCTTCCTTGCCATTTTAAATTTTGGTTTAAGCAGTGGGGATTTCCTGTTCCAAGGACTGCATCTGCTGCTTACCTGGTTTTGTTCTTCCATGGTTTCATGTAGTATCTTGCTTGGTGGATGATGGGAAATTCAACGTGGTCTTAAGTAAAATCAAAGTGTTGCACACTCATTTTATGATAGGCCATGCTTGCTGGTATTATGAGATCCAAATCAGGAACGTTACCGTGAGTATGGTTCATCTTCATCAGTTAACCATGACACACTTGTTTCTTGTAAACATATTAAAAGTACCTTGTGCTATAATAGTTGTAGTTTTTTTTAATTCCACAGGGTAAAAGATTTTACTTGGAAAGTGAAGGCTCTTTTACAATATTTTCCGCGGTGAAATCCCATGGAAAGGACTTGTGTGGCCTGTGTAAAAACAAATTAGAAATCAGGGTAACTAGCTTTGGCAAGACAAATGAACTGTTACAGTGCTAAAGACATGGAGAATAAGTGTGAAAATGTTTCTAAAGGGTAAGTGGAAAGCTCTTTAAATAAACCTTGATTCTCAGAGTTGGATGATCCTTCTTGCTGCAGAGATGAAGACTAGAAAATCTTGAGTTGAACTCAGCTAGTATATGAGGAGAGGCCAAGTATTGTAAATTGAACAAGCATGGCAAGTCTATATGTGCAGAAGTTTGAATATTCTATGTACGTTGTGGGTTTGATTATTTATTTCAATATAAAATAACATTCGAGCGTTGTTAATGCATGTCTTGGAAGAAAAAAAATTAATGGACATGATGTTATTTGTTGATATGATATATTCAAAAATAATTCAAATAACTAATAAAAATATAGTTTAATTTAAAATTTAATATAATAACATATATTAAATTCATTCAAATTAACTTTGATTAATTTTGCAAATTTTATTATTTAGATTATAAAAACCTTATAACCAAATATAAAACAACTAATTTTTTTTATTAAAATAAATTCGCAATTAACTTAATATTTTGGATGGAATTAAAACCAAAATTAGCAAAAAAAATAAGTTGAGTTAATCTGGATTAACCTGCTAAACATGAGTTATAAGTGCGAAATAACCCAATAAAAAGCAAATCAAAACAAAATTATGAAGCTCAATTTTCAATTAAAAAAAAAGCACATAAAATTGTCTGAGTCAATCGATTAAATTTATTAATCGGGTTATAAGACTGAGATAACCTCGTAAAACACGAACTAAAACAAATTATGAAGACTAATTCACAATAAATCAAATATTGAAGGATAAAATTAAAAAAAAAATCAATTAAAAAAACTTAAATCAATCAGCTTAACCTTGACTCGAGTCGTAAGACTACGATAACTGTATAAAAAACAATTGAAAAATAATTACAAAACTTAATTTCCAATCAATTCAATGTTTGAAGGATTAAATTGAAGAAAAAAATAAAAAACATAAAAAATAACTTAAGTCAACTCGGGTTAATTTACCAAACTTGGATTAAAAGACCGAGATAACTCTATAGAAAGCAAATAAAAAATATTATAAAGTTTAATGTTCAATCAACTTAATGTTAAAGGATAAAATTGAAAGAGAAATATTCAAGAGTAGAAAAATATCAAGTCAACCTAACTCGCAAAACTCACAAGCCAGGTCATAAAATCATGATAATCCCATAGAAAAAAAAATAAAAAAAATTATGAAACTCAATTTCCTATCAGCTCAACATTGAAGGATGAAGTCGAGAAAAAAATAATTAAAACAAAAAAAAACCTTGAGTCAACATAGCTAACCCACAAAACTCGTGACCCGGATCATAAAACCGGAAACTTCATGTAAAAAAATCAAAACAAAATATAATACTCAATAAATTCAATATTAAAAATAAATTAAAAAATAAGTCTGCACCAAAGTGAATGGGCTTAGTTTTCACTGTTTTTTCAAAGCCAGGCCCCTTTAGTATATATTTGATTAATTAATTAATAGGTATTTTTATTGAAATGCTGAAAGCAAGGCAGGAGATTATAGAATCTTGATTCTTTCAAAAATTCAAACTGATGGTGAGTTTTTCTGCATGATACCTATCCTACAGCAGCCTTTAGAGGCAACTAACTAATAACACTATTGGTGACATAGAAGACCACTTTGATTGATAGAAAGACAACAATTGAACAACTTTTCCCGTCACCAGGCAACTGAGCTTCATAACGTTTCTTCAAGTTCAACTGATCACTACATCGCGCCATGGAAGCCAGCTGAATCCAGTAGGACTGCTTTAATTTGATCTGGATGCATGTCCTGCCCTTCTTTGCATTGCTGAGAAATAAAATGACATGTCAGTAAGCCAAGGATGAAACACATACAACGCAACAATCGCATCCAAGTTTGTGTACATCTAAATAAGAAGGCAAACCCTCGAACAGATGCAAGAAGAAGTCATGAGGGAGAGTATATCCAATGTGCTATAAATAAAGCCATTTGCATGATATACATCCCAAGATTTTAAAAGAGATTTGCAAACAGACAAGCTCGAATCTTTGCTATATAAAAAGGTTGAAGTTGGAAAATCATATGGATCAATGCGTAAGATACCTCAGAGTTTCACTTCCAATTTAATGGAGAATAAATACCAACTAATGGGATCACCATAAACAATATGATATTTGCTTTGTTTTTAACTAACAGGTATCATTTTAGACAAGGCTTGCACCACATGATGTGGAGTTTAGCTGTATATTCTAGATTAGGAAGTAAAGGAGAAAGCGTACCTCAGCTCGGAAGATATCCATGGCAAAACCATTGAAACAGCTAATGACAGCTTGCTGGATGTCTAGCCCAAGGTTATCCAAAGCTCTCATAGTGGAGAGCAAAAGACCTGGTTTGCGGCCACAAAACATGTGGATGTTTACAGCTCGCCCTTCTCTCACTCTAACCTCGACCTGTAAGTTTAGCAAAATAGTAACTCAACAGATGAAACGCTCATGTAATATAAAATGAACCACCCATTTTAAAATATACTCTTGAGAACAGACTACATACAACCAAGTAATGAGAAATGAGACCAACATTGTGCTTGATAGGTTATTCAGAGCCCACAATATCCAAGTGTTCCCTTTTTTGGAAATTTTAAAAACTGAAACTGTATGTCATAGAAGTATAAAATAGGATAAGCTAATTCAGCGACCATGCTAAATCCAACAGAGGCAATAAGAAAAAAAAAATAAAAAAATTTACCCTTGCAGGTTGGCCATTTGGGCTTGGCAATGAGCCGGGGCAAAGTTTGTCCATGATACGGCTGGGCAGTGCTGATGGAGTTGGTGTCAAAGGATGAAAACTAGTGGTTGGCGTCAATGAAGAGCTGGGAGGAGTTGACTCCAATTCATTATGGAGGTCATTAATCCTTTGCAGAAGTTCTTTCAAGTATTCAATTGCATCCCCAAGGATTGATGCCCTATCCATCTGTCAGTGCAAGGCCAATAAAACTCCATAATATGATTTTAAAGCACGGGTGAAAAATTTGAGTTCCAAAATCCAGATGCATCTTTTAATAATTTGGCTTAAAGAGCGGAAGAGTTCTGTTTTCCTCCAGAAACGTCAGATTTTGGAGAAAGCATTTTTGAGATCAGCCAAATTAAACAGAAAGTGCAAAAACTGAAAGACTATTGTTTCAAGAATTTGTCATCTCTATTATGAATCTCAATATTCCTCAGTCCAAGATGAACTATTGAATCGTCATGCCAAAGAGTGATAAAATTTCAAAGGCAGATACCAGAGTTCAGCCAATGCAGACAGTACAAAAAATAGGTCATTTTGAATTTGTTTGCTTCTTCTGTGTTTCCTGAATCAGTAAGAAAAACTAAATGGGAAATGATGTTTCGGAGGAAAATTCAAAAATATACTCTTAAGATCCACAATACAATGAATAAGGCTATGTACTTTCTGATTGAAGGAAGCTTAGGAAGTACAAACAGTTGGGAGTAGGCTGCAAATTATGTTGGACTGTGAAGGGGAAGAGTTTGGCTTTCGGCAGAACTTTCACAAATTCAAGGTATCCTGTGATTTTCTTACATGGTTCAAAGCTTAAAAGTTGAAATAAAATCCAACCTTTATCTTTTCTCTTGTTCAATACACAATCTCAGATCTCTTAAGTAAGCTTGCAAATAATATCAGAATCAAAAGCTGTGTATTGGAAGTGGATTTCTCAAAATACTCATTGCTGAATGCAAGCTTGATAATCAACCTTGTGAATAAGTAAACCAAACACAGACTATACCATGGCAAGAAAACTATACCAAGCAGGAAACACAGACAAATTAGAAGCGTCAGGAACATGGAGCTTCTAACAGGCACAGATAGAGAGGATTGTTAAGTCTATGGAAGAAAGCAAAATATATCAGCAAAAGGAATTGAAAGTCATAAGATTTAACCGATTCATAGGAAAGAAGGAAGAAAAGAAAAGAAGAAATCTGCAATTCAACAACTTCATGATGGAGAAAAAATAAAGGATTATGGTGGAAAGTAAACAATGGTACCAGGTTCCATGTGAGAGGATTTAATGCAACTTTTTTTATCCATGCAAAAACAAAAGATGCTACTCATTCAAAAAAACAAAACAAATTACAAACACATTCTCTCTCACGCTCAAAGACATACTAAATGATTGTAAGGACAAAAAATAGCAGTGAACAATTCAAATTCACAAGAAAATGATGAGGAAGAAAATTCTTACTTTGCTGATCTTAGGAACAACAGACCTCAGCATGTACAGCCTATCATTGAGCTTCTTCCGGCGCCTCCTCTCTGCCATCAAATTCTTAGCTGGAAGCCCCCTTTTTTTCCCCTTTTGATCCACACCACCACCAGTAACACCACTATTCGCCTTTGAACTATTTCCACCATTCTTACCAGTCTCCTCCACCTTAGTATTCTCAGTAAATTCATCAGAATCATAATTCAAACCCGACCCATCAAAGCTAACATCCTCAAGAAAATCATCTCCACTACTAAATTTTCTCTTCTTGTCATTCTCTTCACTAATTTGAGTCATTTCTCTCTTCCCTTTATCTCTCTCAACTTCACCCAAGTTCTTCCTCAAAGCTGCTCTCTTTTGAAACAAGGTAGGCTGTGCGCCCATTGAAGGGTAAGTTTCAAGAGGCCTTAACAATTTAGACCTGTTAAAAAACAACTGATTCCCCGAAATCTCATCGAGCTCTCTAAAACCATTAAACCCAGGACCATTTTCAGGCAACTGAAGCATGCGGGAACTTGAAAATTGTGGATCAGAACATAAATTAGGAATACTAATCTGACTGTTTGAACTCAAATCAGTGAAATTCCCCAAATTCCCCAAAACACCACTTCCCCTGTTTAACAGAGATGAAACATTTGCTGTTGTAGTTGAATTTGTTCCTTGATTCTCAAGGAAACCAATTTCACTCAAATCAAACCCATGCTCTAAAGGGTTGTTAGAAACCACATTGAGGAGTGAAGACAAAGTGGGCTTTGGATGCATAAAGTAATGTACCTGAGAAGGATCCAAATTGTTGAAAACTGAAGAAGAAGGTGAACAAGAAGAGGAAGAATCCACTTGGTGAAGCAAAAGATTATCTGGGTCGACAAGACTTGGTGAAAAAGTGAGGTCTTTGATACTATCTTGATGGTTTTGATGAACAGTACTATTGTTGTTAGTCACGTACCACTCATCTTCCACTTCAAACATAGATTTGAAAGTAGAAAGAGAACCCATTTCTTCTTTTCCCTCCAACATAACCCCACCACAACCAGCTGCAGTGTTGGTAATGTTGTTGTGGTGATGATGGTTTGTTGTTGAATGTTGCTCTTCTTTATGATCTTCAAGCCAAATATTGTTGCTACTGAGTCTATAAAGCATGGTTTTTTCTAGTCTTTTTCAGAGAAAACTGAAGGAAAGAAAACAAAAAACAAATTGTTTAAAAAGAAAAGGAGAGAAAGAGAGGGAGTTAAAGAGAGCGAGAGAGAAAGAAGAGGACGTTGCAGAAGGAAAAGGGCATTAGCTTTTTATAAGCTAAGCTTTACTGGCATTGGAGGAGCCAGAGAGGTAAGGGATATCCATTTTAGAGAAAGGATGTGGCACGCTATCCCTTTGAACGTTACTCTAATCTCTACAACTCTACATACAGGCAGCTTTGTCTCTTTCTGTGTTTTGTCTACCCAGTTGGTTTGGGAATCACATCAGGGCCACTCGTTCTTCTAACCTTAATTTTGTGCATCTTGTTCCTGTTACAACTTACAGGTTGCCGCTGCCAGGAACGAAATAGACCCACGTCAGAGAGTTCTGTTAAGTTCCCAGAAATTTTGTTAATTATTTTAGCGGGACAAATAATAAATTATCTGAGATTTATGCACTTAGAGACAAGCTTCAAATTGCTGTTGAACAGTATTTTTATTTTTTAATATTTTTTAGCATTAAATTATTATTTTTTATTTTTTAATACAATAACCTAAAAAATAAAATATTTTAATATATTTTCAAGTAAAAAATATTTAACAAATAAAATTTTAATATATAATTGTTTTATTCGATTTAGTGTGTACATTATATTTTTTAAAAATAACTTTTAATTAAAAATACATTAAAATAATATATTTTTTTATTTTTAACATCGGTACATTAAAAATATAAAAAAACTTTAAAATACATCAATTCAAAAAAAAATAATTTTAAAAATATTTTAAAAAACATAAAATATCACAATAATAACAAACAATCACTTGTTAACTTGACAAAAAAAACATGAATTATTAAAATTGATAATTTTTATTAAAACAATATGGTTTCATCTCTTTTTATTTTTATTATTGACGTAATTAAGTTTATATTAAGTTTGTTTGTGTTGACAGAGACATTAACAACTCCGATCCAAGCAATTGGATTTTATTAAATCAAAATTTGACCTAACTTAACTAAAAACACGATCCGAATCAGAATGACTTGAAATTATTACTTATTTGTTTGTTAAATTTGCACCGGTTTTCTTGTTTTTTTTAATCCATGAAAAATGAGCATTTAATAATTTAAATACATATCTCCTTAATTCATTAATATTTTGATTACCAAGTCACCTTAAAAAATAATATAAAATTATTTTTAAAATATTATTTAATAATTTAAATTTCTGGGCTGACCTACTTTTTTTTAATACGATACCATTTGATTTTATCCAATTAAATTATAAGATTTATATAAATTCCAAGCTTAAAAAACTTACAATCAAGAAGATATATTAAAAATAATATAAAATTATTCCGAAAACCTAAACTTCTTCCTTATTTTAGTAGCTTTTTTCTAAAGTCCATAAAATTCACATGGCACAATTGAATCCAATTATTGCAAACTCTAAATTAATTAATAATGTTTTTTTATAAAAAATATATTTAAACTTAGGGAGGGCATTGTTGGAGATATATAGTAGATTATTTCAAATCCATGCCTTATAGCAGCAGCAGCCAATTGTTGCTCTGGTACCATAGAGTATATTTTAAGCCAAGCCGTGGTCCCAATTTGTATATTTCTTTTATATACAATAAATTCTTCTTACAAGCAATGAACTGTAACTGAAACTGGCTT
>Ga0325414_1002379_pt1 | contig 19009 bp, 10 predicted proteins | sample PopdelMetagenome_8_FD_206183 | JGI IMG/M metagenome (GOLD analysis project Ga0325414, IMG submission 206183) | Populus deltoides microbial communities from Bellville, Georgia, United States - Leaf-PdKOR-R3 | ecosystem: Host-associated > Plants > Phyllosphere > Phylloplane/Leaf | place: USA... | reverse complement strand
ATTGGATTAATTAATTCCAAACTTAATTAGATTAATTTCAAAGTTTAATTAAACCCCAAAACTTCTAATCATGTTGTCCTTAACCCAAATTTTAATTCATTCTTCATTTATCTCATTTTACTATTATCATTTTTTATCATCATCATCATTTTTTATCCTTTTCAGTAAATAAAATAATAATAAAAAATAAAAAATAAAAATAAAAATGGTCAAAATTTGGGTTATAACAATGAGGCACGTAGAAATGTTGTCCCATCATCAAAATGGAGTTTCTATCCAGACCTCTATTTTCTTCCTAATCTTAGATCCCTCAATGTCACTGAATTGGGCTCATAATATCTATTCCTGATGTATTGACCGCACTATCAGTTGAGCTAATAGTTCACCTCCTGAATTAATACCCAATTCTGCACCCATCTCTTTTAACTCCGCCAACTGTCATTCCTTCCGCCATGTTGGCTTACTCAAGGTGGTTTTATTCTTGCGATTGAGAGCATTCACCACTACGTTTGCCTTCTCATGATGGTATTCCATGGTGCAATCATGGTCCTTACTAAGTTCTATCCATCTTTTTTGCCATATATTCAACTCCTTTTGCGACATTAAATACTTCAAACTTTTATGTTCGGTAAAGATTTGGGTTTAAGATCCGTACAAATAGTGTCTTCATATCCTCAAGGTGAATACCATATCGGCTAACTCTAGGTCATGCACCAGATAATTCACCTCATGAGTCTTCAATTGTCTCGACGCATAGGCGATTACCTTCCCATATTGCATCATTATACACTACAAAACCTTTGGTTCCTAAGGGAAGTGTTAATACTAGAGCAGTGGTGAGCCTCCTCTTTAACTCCTGAAAGCTTTCTTCACATTCTTTCTACCACACCCACTTCTTATTTTTCCTAGTTAACTATGTCAAGGGGGTTGCAATAAGGGAGAACCCCTCTCTAGTAGTACCCTGCAAGTCTTAGAAAACTATGTTTTTCGGTCACTAAGGTCGGTCTTTCCCATTTCAAGACTACTTCAACTTTTTAGGGGTTTACAAAGACACTTTCGGCCAAAATCAAATGCCCCAGAAATGTCACCCTTTCCAGCCAAAATTCACATTTAGATAGCTTCATGTATAACTGGTGATTTCTTAGGGTCTACAAGGCTTGCCTCAAGTGTCCTTCATATTCCTCTGGAAACACGCCTGGGAATTCCTTTACCATAGGAATATCCTTCAATCGTGAACCCTTGCCATTCGAGTTTAAGATGTATACATGGTATCCCATGCATCCTTTTCTTAGAAGTTTCCTGGCTATTACAACCGATATTAAAGCGATCGAGTTAGGAATCTTCTCTCTCTTGAAAACCATTCTCCTACCCTTAGGTGTTTGGAATGTAACAGTTTTAGCATAATAATCTATTAGGGCCTTGTACATACTCAACCAATCCATGTTTAGAATTATGTCAAAATAATGTAATTCCAAAGGTATCAAGTTTACTTTTGTTTCATACCTCGCTAGACTAACCCCCACTCCTACATACATACTATTTGTTTCTACCATGTTCCCCATTGGAGTTCCAATTATGAACCCATTTTCTATTACTTCTACCACCTTCCCTAATTTGGTGACAATTCTCCTAGTAATAAATAAATGGGTGGCACTTGTATCAAACAACACATGGACATTAAAGTTATTCATCAGTAGCATACCTGTCACCACATCTGATACAACTCTGACCTCTTCTTGTGTCAAGTGAAAGACCATCCCTAGGGCTCGGTCATTTTATGCCCTTGGCCTCCCTCGATTGGAGTTTGCCTCTGATTGGAAAGATCTCACCGGCCTATTCACGGTGACTGACTGTTGATGGCTCTAACTCGGCTGCCTATATCTCTCCACCTGCTTAGTATTCCTGTTGGGGGCACTCCTTCTTTTAATGACCTCTTTTGCTGCAATAATGGTACCCTTGCCCCAGATACTAACAGTTTCTCCATCTATGACCTTCCCCTCTGCATATAAAGCATCGCTCTAGTGAAACTGAGCAATCCCTAAGGTGTCTTTGTTCACACTTCACACAATAAGGGTAGTTAATATTTTTGTAGTCACTGGTCCCTGTCGAAGAGTTTTCCCTTGACTACGACTACCCCTTCATTATTCTTCCACTTAATTATTGGTGGAGCGGCATCGTTAAAACCCCCTTTTTCTTGTACTACTCGAACATTCCACTCTTTCCTTTCTTCAAAAATGGTGGTCTACTGCTAGGATAATCCCCATCTTTTTTTTCTTGTACCCTGATGCCCCTGTTGACCCTCTCCAATATAGGCTTCTAGAGCTTGTGCAGCCTCAATTAACTCCCTCATGGATTTAAATCGTAAGACGATCAACCCTCGCCTCAACTCCTGCTGCAAGCCATCTCTCAGCTTCTCAATCATATGTTCTTCTGTCAGAATGTAGTGTAAGGCAAATAATGAGAGGTCATGGAACCTCCTTTCATACTCTAACACTGACATATCACCCTGTATTAAAGCCAATAATGTTTTTTCCTTCACCTTGTGATGGTATCTGGAATAGAACTGTTTAAAGTCACTCCAAGTCAGTGTCTCGGTTGCGTACGCCTCAATTGAACTATTTTCCACCATGTTTGGCCTGATAAGAAAATAATTGAGTATCATAGTTTACCTGCAAAACCTCGGGTATATTAATCTGGATCCTAGTCTTCTCCACCTTCCCGATCCACCTCTCGGCTATCTCTGCATCCTATTCCCCCATATATGGTTCAGAGCCCATTTCTCTCATACTCTTGACCAATCATACAAGTAACACCACATTGTCCGTGGTCATGATAATTCCTAGGGTGGCATGCGGGACCTGTGCGGCTGGGGCTGCTTATGTCGTAGAGGTAGCCATGCTCTTCATCGTTGCTTTAACTATCTAGATTAGGAGCCCCGAGTCTACACATGGTAGGGGTACTCTCGTTGGGATTGTTGGGGGCACCTTCATTCCCCCTTATGACCTCACCCCTGTTGGACGTACTTCTTCCGTCTGTTTTGGGGTCTGTTCACCCCTAGCTTCCATGGTCCTTCCTTGTAAGGTCTTAGATGGTCTCACTAGGGTATGAGAAGCCATGTCATCTAAGGGATCTTCGTCTTGCCAATCTTAGGCATTTCAACCCATGTTCCTCCTTTTTATGGAGGGTGATTCAGTTCGGGTCCCTTGTCGAGTGCGTACCATCCTGAAAATTGTAACACCCCACACTTTCATATATGTTTATAGTTATTTTTCTATGATTTGGTACTTAAAAAAAATACGAGTAATTTTTTTTATTCAGTTCTTATATAAAAGTCTTGAAATTTCCACTGAAATTTTGGTAGAGTCTCCCCTTTACCAGGAGGTCTCAAGTTATCGACCTATGACCTACTTACACTTCAAATATCTTATATCTCATAACTCACTCACGACCTAATCATCCCAGGTCCTAATCCCACAAACATCATCATCATCACATCCATAATATTTATATCATACATTGAACAACAAATATTATTTTCTTTGTATCATAAACAAATATAAATAGCTTAATCATGAAGTGAAAATATAATAGTAACCAAAATGAGGAAGACTTGATATGTAATAATAAACATGAAATTTATTGCTACTTATATTATGATCCTCCAAACAAGAGTCTAAGTTAAACTAGTTACAAACAATAACACTATGCAATACTGCAAAAGTTTACGTTATAATTACATGCCAAAAGAGGAAGTTTATACATGCACAAAAGTCTCCTTAACATTTACAGGTCACACGAATGGAGAAACGAGCCTACCAGGTATGGGAAGTTTCTGTAGTTAATGAAAATAACACAATAAAATTTATTATATTAAAATAGTCGTAAATATTTTAATAAAAGATTCTTTCTATAATAATAAATTTAGCGTAGTTCATCAATCTCTCTTTTTATTTTATTTTTGTTAGATCTTCATGATTCGTTAGGTAACACGGGCACTTTAATACTTTCATCTTTCAATATGACGTTCCATTATTAGACGCTTATCTCTTATCAAGATTCCTTAGTCACCCTTAGCAACCAAATCAATTTCCATAATTCCAGCATTCCATATTCGAAAGCCAATTTCATTTATGATTCAATAATGTAAACACCAAAAAAAAGTACAGCCAGAAATGACTCCACCATCGCTGCTGATTTCTGAATTGGCAGCGACATAATTTGGCTGTGGTTTCTAAATCGGCAACAACAAAGTTTATGGTTGTTGATTTCTAAATTGGCAGCGCCGTAGTTTTTACTGCTGATTTCTGAATCGACAACAACACTGTAAAACCTAACAAAAATTAGTGTTGGACCGGCTTATCCTAGGGGAGAATGAGAATAGAAACCAACCCAAGATAACCCAAAAGGAGGATAAGGACAGCTTTGGTCCAGCACCCAAACACCCCAGCACACTTATAGGGGCTATAAATACAAGGAGAGAGAAAGGGTAACTCTTTACTCTTCCTAAAATGAGTTGCATGCTCTTGCCCCCTTCCCTCTTCCCAAAATAAGATGTATGCTCCTGCCCTTTCCTCTTTTCTCAAAAGAGCTCAACAAACTCTATTGCATGTGCCTCCTTAGGCATGAGAGAGAGAAGGGAGAGCTAGAAGGAGGGCTGAACACCTGCAAACATGGAAGGAGAGGGAGTCTTGAACCAGTAGGAAGCTAATTGGAGGGAGACACTGAGAAGAAGAAGAAGAAGAAGAAGAAAAACCAAGTGAAAAAGGGAAGAATACTGTTAACCTCTTTCCTAAAACTACTAGATTTGTGAGGTATGAACTATGCCACATCTCTATCTGTTATTGGGACCTTGGGGTAAAAAAAAGAAGAAGAAAACCCTAAGAAAATGGCTTAGGATTCTTACACCAGCTGTTAAGGAAATTTAATCTAGAAAAAAGGAAACAAACAAGGCTGATTGGGGGGACATATTCCAGAAACATTGACAAAATGAAATTGATGAACATGATGAACAAAAAGCTAGACTAAAGGTCGACCAAGGGAAATAATGGAAAAGGATGAAATGAAATGATAAAACCTGAAATTTTTGACCTTGTTTAACTCATGGAAACATGCATGAGCTGAGGTAAATATTCGTGTTCATGATAAGGTATGGATTTAACATGCATGAGTGAAGAGTTATGTGAAAATAAAATGGAAGAATGTGCAAAATTATGATCTTGTGGTGCCTGCAGCGAACCTCCATTTGCTGCTGAAATTGTGTTACTTGTATCGAATCTGTGTTCACTGCCAAAATTATGTTGATTGCAATGAATCTGTGTTCGCTGCTGAAATTGTGGTGCGTGTAGCGAATCAATGTTTGCTGCCAAAATTTTACTACCTATAGCGAAACTGTGGCTGCTGAAGATGTGTTGCCTATGCTCGCTGTTGAAATTATATTACCTGCACCAAACCTGTGTTCACTGCCAAAATTGTTTTATCTGCAGCGAATCAGTTTTCGCTGCCGAATTGTGTTTGCCTACAGTGAATCAGTTTTGACTGTCAAATTGTGTTGTTAGTGGCGAATCAATTTTCACTATTGAATTATGTTTGTATGTAGCGAATCAGTTTTGGCTGCCAAATTGTGTTGTCAGCGACGAATTGGTTTTCACTGCCAAATTCTGTTGTCAGCAGCGATTCGATTTTCGCTGCTGAATTGTGGTGTCAGCAGCGAATTCGTTTTCGCTGCCGAATTGTGGCGTCACCAGCGAACCAATTTCGCTGACAATTCTGAGTTCCAGCTAATCATTGCGTTGGCGAATCTGTGTCTCTAGCGAACTAGTTTTCTCTAACTAATTTGTGCAGCTGATTTACGTATCTAAATTGGTCCAATGACTAAAATGATTGCATTATGTGATGGTGTAATATGTGGAACACTTGAATGTGAACATGTGGATTCTTGAAATATGTATGGTGATGAGTCATGTGATTACAAAATATAGATGTGTTGATTTGTGACCATTGATGTGTTATGTGGTGCGATCAAGACTGGACATTCGACCGGGCAAGGGTACCCCACAGGAGGAACAGGTAGTTGATTTCCACCCCCTTTTAGCATAACATATGTTTCTGAAGTGAATTTATTACGAAGGATATATTGTTGTGCTATATGGAATGTTGAACTGTCACGAATGATCATATAGGTATTACGAAGGATCTATTGTTGTATTGTACTAACATTAACTATCACGAATAGTTGTATGAGTACTATAAAGGATCTATTGTTGTATTATACTGAATGTAAATTGTCACGAATGTTTATATGAATATTGTGAAGGAATTATTGTTGTGTTATACAAAATGCTAAGTTATTATAAATATTTGTATGGGTATTACGAATGATATATTGATGTATTGTATTGAACATTAACTATCATGAATAGTCGTATAAGTATCACGAAGGATTTATCGTTGTATTATATTGAATGTTAATTCTCACAAATGTTTGTATGAGTATTGTGAAGGATTTAATATTGTGTTATGCAGAATACTAAATGGTTACAAAATGCTTGTTTAAGTATTACAAGGGATTTATTGTTGTGTTATACTGAATGATAAACTATTACGGAACGTTTGTACGAGTATTACAAAGGGTCTACTATTATGTTATAGTGAATGTCAAATTGTTATAAATCATTTGAATAAGCATTACAAAGGATATATTATCATGTTATAGTGATTTCATAAACCGCTTATGGAACGTTTGATTGGTTAATGATTAGCTTCGGCTAATGGCATCCTAAGTGAATGACCGGGATGAACAAATGATTAGCTTCGACTAATGGCATCCTAAGAGGATGACTAGGATGATGAAATGATTGGCTGCGGCTAATAGCATCCTAAGTGGATGACCGTGATGAACAAATGATTAAATGAATAAATGATTAGCTTCGGCTAATGACATCTGACATGATCAAAAGATTGATGTCTTATCCCAAGTGTAGGAGTGTCGAAGTAATAAATAACCCAACAAGACCGAGGTCAAACCACATGGAGGTCAACTATATAAAATTACAAATAATAAATGGAAAGGAATTGAAGAGAACTTTTGAGATGAGATATTGATGTAAGGATTAAACAATATTAAAATGGAATATGGATTTATATGTGTGAAAATGTAGATATGATATCCATGAATATACGTGTGTGGTATTCTTCTTATGAGGATGTTATGTTGTGAAATAACATGAGGTCAGGATAAATGAAAGTACTAGTTATGTAACTTGTCGTTCGACACTCTTGTATGAACTTGTGATGATAACGAGACTAGAACATGAATGTGACTTTATAAGTATGTCAATAAAATGTAATGTACACCTATGAGTATGGAAATATAATGTTATAAGCATGTGTATCAAGAATCCGTTTTATGAGAATGTTGATTTTCGTTGTCCTACGTGGACTGTGTCTTATAAATGAATGAAATGCAATTATAAATCTGCAGAATGATATGGTGAAAAACATCTAGAACCTAATGACTGATATATATATTCCAATGATTTTGGCTTTGAAAAAGCCGGGTTTTTACAAATAATCATTTCCAGTAATTTAATTGATTGCTATACATTCGGCATCCCATTCTCGGAAGCCAATTTCATTTCGTGACTCAGCGATCACTTCTAGCAATTTAATCGATTGCTATACATCCAACGTCCCATTCTCAGGAGCCAATTTCATTTCGTGACTCAACGATCACTTCTAGCAATTTAATCGATTGCTATACATCCAACGTCCCATTCTCAGGAGCCAATTTCATTTCGTGACTCAACGATCACTTCTAGCAATTTAATCGATTGCTATACATCCAGCGTTCCATTCTCGGAAGCCAATTTTGTTTCATGATTTTATCAATCACCATTAACGACTTTATTGGTTGCTATAAATTTGGCATTCCATTCTTGGAAGCCAATCTCATTCTATGATTCAAAAATCACTTCATTCTAATATTAAATCCATATCAAAAGTTTCATCTTTACGATAATTAATACAACAACTCAAATAAATTCATTATCGGATTACATGGCTTAATAAGAGAAATCAAAGTAGTGTTGTCACCTACCAGGAATATGATGTTCCGGCATGGGTACACTGGACTGCTTCGGGACCCTCTCCTACACCATAACGAGATTAAAGTTTGTTAATCAAAAACTTTGGATCAGACTGCAAATCTTAATTGACATATTCTTTCATCTAAAAATTTAAAATATATTAGTTCATTTATGTGTTTCTTATTCAAAATCCTGTGACCATTTCTTTTGAAATATCCATGGTAAGAGATTCCTTCAAATAGTTGTCATTCATTCATCAATGTGCTTTTACGACTAAACACTGCTTTGTGTTCTAGTTAAAACTTAACTTGTTTAATTGGGAATGTGGTATAATTCTATTTTCTCACACATTAACATGTCCCTTTTTTATTATTAAGAAAAGGGAGGTTAGATTACCCATTAACACATCTAATTTTACTCATTTTCTACACTCTTACAAATTTGTCTTTTAGGTGGCAACCTGATCTTTTTATGGATTTTTATGCATAATTGAAGCTTTAAAGGTTCAACTTAAGCAAAGGTTTTCTTCAAATGAGAGTTAACATCCCTAGCACTAATGCCATTAAGAGGTATACTCAAAATTCCATTCCCATCTATTTCTAATTTCAGCTACAATTTAATCATTATAAGTTGTCACACAAAATACAGCAGGAATTATCTTCTGTTTTTTATTCGTAACTTGAATTTTAGGAACTCGAATCAAGTAAGGCCAATTTTTAATGAATGTTAACACCCATATGCACAACTTTAAAGAAGAAACTTATCCAAAATTTCATGCTCCACTAGTCCGAAATTTACTCACAAGTTAGGCAACAATTTCAATTTTAGAACGCATAACTTAACCCTTCATTAGTATTTCGCCCACATTTGGAGTTCTATAACTCCAAATGACCCAAATCTTGTTGCAATGGAAAGTTAACATACCTACACTTAATAACATGAAAAAATATCTCAAATTCTTTGGATTTCTATTCTCAAACTCAGCTGCAACTTGGATGTCAGTGTTGTTCAACTGCAGTTCAATGTCTCCCTTCATCAATAATTAAGCAAAGAAAGTCTTCCTCCACTCTTCTCTTCCATTTGGCCGAACCCAAGGGCCTCTCTCCCATCCCAATATCTTCTTCAATCTTGAATAATAATGTTATTTTATTAAACAATTAATCTTCTAAGTGCAGAATTTATGAGTTTTTCCTCTTCCACCTCTAATTTTTGCTTAAGAACCCTAATAGACAAAATCTGAAAATTAAGGGTTTTACTTACAATTTCAGTTAGGAAGTGTTTAGAATACCTTAGTTTATGCTCTTTAGCCTCCAAAATCCTTCTTCACATCCTCTTCTTCTCTTCTTTCCTTTTTCTTCTCATTTTCTTCTACCTCTTCAATCAATATCTGTTTTCTTCTCTTGATAACACCTTAGTTACTCCATGCATGTTTCTAACTCTCATCTCTCTTTGTTTTTTCACACTTTAAGGAGGGCAAATGGTGGCATGCAAGGCTGGTTGGTCTTCTAAGAGGAAGGATAAAGATGGGGAAATGTTTTTCCCCTTCCAACCGTTGGCCTCCCTTAAGAGAGAGAGGCTTCCTTCTTTTTTATATATATTTAGGTCCTCCTTATTCATTTTTTTTTTCAATTTAGCCCTTGGCTAATTTCTTACTCTTTATTTTAACTACCTCTCTCTCTCTTTCTCTCTCTTTTAAAGTATTTTGACCGGGGTTTTACAAAAATAATCATAACAACATTAATATCATTGATCCTCAAGATCCAAACCAGATGCTTTGATACCAACTATAATGACCAGGCTTTTATAAAGCCAAAATCAGGGTGAATTTTTTTTTTTTTGTAAGTTGTTAGGTTCTCAATACTTTTCACAACATCATATTATAAATGCATTTCATTCACTAGCAAGGCATAAATCACATAAGATATTGTAAATTAACATCCCATGCAAAAGTATCCATATGAATTCTCGCAATATTATATTTACATGCTTACAAATCTAAAATTATTATATATACATATTCATAAGTTTGCATTCCTATTCTAATACTACTAACATTATAAGTTTAAACAAAAGTTTTGAACGATGATTTATACATTAAATACATTTATTCATGCAAAATAGATAATGTCATAACATGCGAATACAAGGTTCTTTGAAAAAGATGTAGGTCCGTGGAGTGGGATTCCTATGCACCTCATTGGTGTGACGTTCCTGCTATAGTACAAACATTTACAAGAATTACAAACAATTAATAATAAGAAAATAATTAATTAAGAGAAAACATTGTCATTACTTTCCATTTATAGTGTAACAGTCATAGTTATTTCACATGTTTTCGTACAGACACAACATTGTACTCAAGAATGTATTATTTTCTGAAACTAACTATAACTTTCAAATCCAGCCATCCACTTCGGACGTCATTAGCCAAAGCCATTCACCAATTCAACCCAATCATCCACTTAGAACGCTATTAGTCAACGCTAATCATCAATTCAACCCGGTCATCCACTTAGGATGCCATTAGTCGACGCTAATCATCAATTTAATCCGGTCATTCACTTAAGACGTCAAAAGCCAAAGTTAATCATCAACTCAATCAAGTATATCGTAGACAATTTAACATTTACCATAATACACTAGCAATCTTTCATATTGAGACTAATTCTGAGAGTTAAAATTATGTAAGAAGGTAAAAGTCACCTACCTGTTCCTCCTGTGGAGAGTCCTTGTCTGGTTGAAGGTTCGATCCTGGTCGCACCACTTAACACATCAATGGTCACAAATCAGCACTTTTGTATTCATTAATCACATAACTCATCACCATACATATTTCAAGAATACACATGTCAACATTCTAGTGTTCTATATATTACACAATCATACAATGAAATCTTTACAAGCATTTAAGTCAATTCTGGTATGAAAGTCTGTCGCAGAAAAATCATTAGCAAAAGCTGGTTCCCTGCTGACGCAAAACTCGCCAGCAAAAACTGATTTGCTGGCAGCACAGAATTCGGCTGTGAAAACTGATTCGTAGGTGACAAAATTCGATGGCACAATTTAGTCCTACAGTTGACGCATGAAATCATTAGTGCACTTAGTTTACTGTTGGACTCGAAAATCATTGATGAAAACTGAGTCGTTGCCAACCTAAGAATTGTCAGCGCGATCCAATTTTGTGGCTGACACTGAATTTGTCAGTGCACATATCCTATTGATGATACCGAAATCATTAACAAGAACTGAATCTCTGTTGACTCAGAAATCATCAGCGTGATTCAGTTCTACGGTTGACGCTGAATTCTCCAACGCACACATCCTACTGCTAACTCAGAAATTGTTGATGAAAACTGAGTCGCTGTCAACTCAAAAATCATCAGCGCGATTCAGTTCTACGGTTAATGCTGAATTCATCAACGCACACATCCTATTGTTGACTAAGAAATCGTTGATGAAAGCTGAGTCGCTACTGATTCAAAAATCATCAATGAAACTGCTTCCATAGTTGGCGCATGAATTCGTCAACACACACACAATCAAGCTTCTTACGTTTTCAATTCCATCATGCTAAATTCATCAACACAAACTAATAATCAATGCACATCATACAAGGATATCATTTACATCCTATGTCTTAACCCTCTAAGGATCATACAAGGTTCCTCCATTGTTTTGCTCAATTCTTATGACTGGCATTACTGCCCATTTCCTTTAGTTACACACACAAATCATTATGTTCCTCATTAGCATAATCACAATAACAATCCACAATTACACATTTATTCCCATGATTCACAATTATACATGTTCATTCATCATACACAAAACCAAAGCATTAATCATAATAAAGTTCTCATTTTAGCTCTAGCATGTATCTAAGGGTCACAACCACACAATTTTGCACTTGACATCAAACCAACACATTTTCATACAAGTTCTTTAACCACGCATGCAGAATTCATGCCATTAACATATATACAATTTCTATTTCGGTTTCACATGATCAAAAACTCTAACAAGGTCATCATCTTTGCATTTTATCCCTTTAATTCGTATTTTATCCAACCCTTACTATAGCCGGCCATCTTTCCAAGTTTTTTGCATTCAAAATTATTCATTTCCTTTGTTAAATGTTCTGGAATTAGATCCCCCATTCAGCCCCATTTTCATCCCTCTTTTTAGTCTAGTTTTCCTTAACAGCTGGTGTAAGAATCCTAAGCCATTTACTTAGGGTTTTCTTTTTCCTTATCAGTCCTAAGGTCCTAAGAACATGTGGAGAAGTGGTATGGTTCATACCTCATGAATTCAAGTAGTTTTGGGAAAGGGTTTGATAGTATTTCTTTCCCTTTTCTCTTTGTTTTCTTCTTCTTCTCCCCTCTTGGTTTCTCCTTCTTTTGTCAGCTTCCCAATGGTTCTACACCCCTTCTTCTTCCATGTTTACAGTTGTTTAGTCTTTTTTTAGCTCCCCCTTCTCTCTCACACCTAAGGGAGGCACATGCAGCTAGGGTTTGGTTAAGCTTTCTTTAGAAAAGAGGAAGAGGACTAAGTGCATGTAGATGGACACATGTAGCTGCTGTAGTCATTTTTGGAAAGAGGAAGGGTCACTTTCCCTCTCTCATTTGCATTTATACCCCATCTTAAATGAAGTGGGGTGTTTGGGTGCTAGACAAGGTTGTTCCTATCCTTCTTTTAGGTTATTTCGGGTTAGTTTCTATTCCAATTCTCCTCTAGAATAGGTCAGTCCTCCTCCTCCAGGATTATCTCTAAGGCTGACCGGTTTATATCCTTCAATTCTTCCTAATAGGTCGATCAAAGACTAATTTTTTTGTTGGATTTTATAAGGGTCAATCCACAAAAAGGCTATGGATACAGAACAAAAAATAATAAAAGAGACAGTGTCAAAGAGATCTAATAGATGTGATATTGATGTAAAGATTTAATAGATATAAAGCAATTTCTAATGTTAAAGGATTCATTAGTGGTATTTCAAATAAGTATAGTCCAAACTCTTTCTATTACTCAACTAGAAACCATACACAAAAGAGGTTATAATTGGATGATTTATAATTCATGGCTCATTTTTAATTATTAACATAATCATATTAATTATCTTTAATTATATTATTTGATTGGTATCAACACTTGTAATTGTTATCAAGTATTCATGGTGCTAACTGATATGAACAACAAATCAAGATTCTTTCATAGCATAGGTATCGGTTCTCCATGCGGTAGGCTATGAAAGAATCAAGTATTTGTTGTGCAAAGGTTTGTACATCACGAATCAAGAATCACCACTTAACAAAGAGGGTATTAAGATTGATTAAGATAAAAATTATAACACATATTAATAGCAAACTTTCTTGAATTTAAACATTAAAAGTCCATATTGAGTTTGTAGTATACTTATTCTTACAATATAATTAAGAAGAAAAACAGAAATAAACAATTTAAGGACATAGCTATAATATAAATTAACTAAGAATAATAAAGAAAATGTTAAGTATAAACAATATATTAATGAGAATATAACATGAAATAAAACTTGAATATTATAAAAATACAAATAAAGAAAGCAAGAGCATGGATCTTGATCTGAAAACCAAGATAGCTAAATATATGGCAAATGTCTCTTTTTCTAGGATAAAATCTAGAACTATTGATATAGTGGCTAACTATTGATTTGGTGGTTGGACAAAATATCATTAATAACATCATAATCTGAATAGATTGTCTTTATTAAAGTTGTAGATAATTGTCTTAATTTTCCAACCTAAAAATAATGGGTTTATTTCATCTTCTAAAACTTCATACATGGGCTAAACATCGAACAATGCCTAGGTTGCATGACAAATTTAAACTTCTCTTTTGTTGTTATCATTTGAACTGAAAAACAGCAATATTGAGTCTTAGTCTCTTCATAAATGTTTTAGGCCTACATCTTAGCTTTCCATCAAGCTAAACTACACTTGAATCTGAGGTCAGTAGCTCCAGGACCAAATGGTGTTCTAGTTTCAATGAAACTAACCCCACTAAAATTTCTTGTTTAAGCCTAGCCCTCTCTTGGTCTCTTCACATAAACCTCAATTTCAATAATTAAACACATCAATCAATTCTCTGAATTGTGATATATGTCTATTTTACAAACCTACATTTAAAACCAAGCATTTACCATAAGTTAAGGATATCTTATATTATCAAACTTGTTATTATAAAAGGTGTTTAAGTTAGGAAATTTAATAATATTGTAAGTGCAATATGATAATATAAAAGCTTAATAAAAATGCACTTTTATGTACTTATCATAGCCATTATTTAAGGTAATATTTGAGAACACTTTTAAAACCAGGTATTTGATCCAATATATCATTTAGTCATGACGGGTACTTGTACAACATGGTGACTTGGTTAATAACTTCACTATCCAAACACATACACTATAAACCATCTTTCTATCTATGATGGTTGGAACTCTACAAAGACTCATTTTCTTTTGAATAACATATGTGTGTTGACCTAAGTTTAGGGCTAAGTTTATAAATTGACCTATTTAGGAAGCTATAACCTAGAATTAAATTCATATGGTGTTGTATATGTCTCATATGAGGTAAGCCTTCTAGTAACTAGTCATACATAGCCTTATATTCTTCAACATAAAAAAAAAACTCTTTTATTCTTTATTTTGTCCATATACTGAGATAAAGATACTAGGTTCTTATTTTTACTAGGTTCAACTTCAATTACCACCCTTCTAGATGCCAATATGACACAGTCCCCTTTAATGCTTAGGGTGTTTGTGTTGCTTCACTGGTCATACATAACCTTTTTATCACACTGTGAAGGTTTGTCTAATAGTATATGACACACATGCATAGAGAAAACATCATACCATGCTTTGTCATTTTTTTTCCCTATAGAAAATGATACAATACATTGTTTATCCATAATTACTTTGTTGTCTTGCTTTAACCAAGTTATCTTGCAAGGTTTAGAATGGTTGTCTGTTTTGAGCTGAAATTCTTTCATTGCCTTTATTGGTACCATGTTCTCGTAGCCCCCCTTACTATGTATGATTAACATGTACACCTTATCTTTGTTTGTGTATATTGAATAAAAGATGTTGCTATTCAACAAATACTCACTTGAATTATTATTATGAGCAAGTAGGCATTTTTAAGTCACTAAAGCAGTACCGTGATCTTTATACAACACTTCCCCACTACAATCTAAATCATCAAAGGTATGTTCTTCATTTATTTCTTTTATTAGAATGTTCTTCCCAAGATGACTCTTTGGCTTACAACATTTAATAGAATGATGCCCTACTAGCTATAACATCATATTCTAGCTAGCACGGCTGAAGTATCTAGTAATTAGTTGCTCTTCAGTTTCTAACAAATCATTCCTTGCAAGTACTTGATAGAAATTGTTAGTGTAATCATTAATAGACCTCTCTCATTACCTCAAAGCATAGATGCATCCAAAAAGAAGGAAGTGTTTTTTCATCTTTCTTTTTTTTATCTTCTCCTAAACATTGATCCTCTATTTGCCTTGCCTATCTTGGGTCCTTTTAATTATTCCCACTAGGTAGAAGCTCACCCTTTAAGTCTGATGGTAATCATCCTCACCCTCATATACTTCAGGACTTTCTTATACTAAAAAATCCTTTATACTTTATACAGCTAATCGATTTAATTTTTTTTGCTTACAAGGTTTCTATGAATTCAAGAAGTTTAAATCTTCATGATACTTATCCCGATCTAGAAACTATTTTTTCTGCACCTCTCACCCCTAAAAGAGATTTTGTAAATTGTTTATGGATCTCTGATCGTCACTCTCCTCATGATCATCTAGGTCATCATCACTATTAACTGATGGGTTGATTCTATAGTGTGTATGTGTGTGTGTGTGTGTGTGTGTGTGTCACCAGTTCTTGAATGTATTTTTCCCAAGGAGAACCTCCTCTTCCCCTAATATATGAGAAATTTATGTTTTGTGACCTCTTCCAACCATATTTATTAATTATCATATAACAAAAAACACTAGGAATCTTTGGGCTCTGATATCAATTGATATAAATGAAAATAACACAAGAAAACAACAATCATAAAGAAAGACAAAATTGACTCAATTACCCACTTTATTACTAAGTATATTTTATTTAATATAGTCTTTCACTTTAAAAGGTTTACAACATCTTAAATAGGCCATAAATGTTATAAGGTAGGAAAATCAGAATCATTAGCTAAATATGAAAGTCAACATAATATCCAAAACTAAGCTAAAAATTTGAAAATAAAAAGAAAAATAATAAAATTAGCTCAAATAGCATCTTTTACGCCTAATTTTAGTATCTTCCAAAGTATGACTGGTTACAGTTAACCAACCCCTCTATAGAACCAAGCCTATATAATCATCTAGTAAAATTTAAGCATAATCAAATGGTAGGATCAAAAGTTATGGGAATATCTTGTGAAGATGTTCATTTGGCGCAAACATACCTCTTCTCGGGCTTAGCTTTATCTCATTAATCTATAAATGAATTTGTTATGCTTTTTTATAAAATTTACTAGCGGCAGATCAATAAATGGCTGATTAGAACTATTTGACTCTATGAACTCACCTACATCATCACCTCTCTTATCTAATAGTTGTGTTTGAGCTATTGAAAATGAAAAAGCTATATGCTAATAAATAAAATATGTATTTGTTGGTACTAGAATGAGTAGTTTAGGTCATATCATCTCAACCTTAAGAGTTTTCACTAATCATGTCAAGAATCAAGTTGTGCAACATTGACCTTTACCTAAAACAGTCAGATAACTAAGGGGTTCCCTATGATTAATAGGATATTATCATAGGTTTGTTTGCAATTATGGTAGCATCAACAAACCTCTTACATAAATTCTTCAGAAAGATTCCTTTCAATGGATATATTTGGCTTTTATAACTTTCGAGAACCTCTAATAGGCCATGACCACAACTCTTATTCTAGCTTTGCTTGATTTGTCTCAAGACTTTATAATTGAGACTAGTGCTTCTAAAATTGGTTTGAAGGTAGTCCTAATACAAAATACCCATCAAATATCTTATCTCAGTAAAGTTTTACTTCAAAACACAAAGGTCTATCCAAATACAAGAAGGAGATGCAGACAATCGCCATGGCTAAATGAAAATAGAGATGATATGAATGACAAACATTTTAAAACAAAAACTGATCACTTGAGTTAAAAATACCTTTTCAAGAAAAATTATCTAATTATTATCAGCAAAACTAATACAAACTTGAAGGATAAGAACTTTAGAACCCATAATCAAGATAGAAAACAATCCAATAAAGCTAAAATCATATTGATAGAAAACCCGACTCAATGATTACCTAAACCAAGAAACCAAAGTTATTGAATTTAAGACCCCGACCCTTTATTTATAACAAACTAAGAACTAGAAGTATAAGGATGAACACCACAAAGATTGTTAAAATTTGATGAGTCTTGAAGAGTTTGATGAAGAACTAATAATATGAGCAACCTTGCCATACACAAAATATTATTATGAAATAATCGTAGTCTCTTTCCCATTCGCTTCTCCAATAAGTCATAAGAACCCAACAAGTTTTTAGCCTTTTCACTCTTAGTTTTAGAATTTGACGTCTTTGAATCGTCTAAATGTTTTGCATCTTTTTGACGCTGTAGCTTAGCTCCCTAATTCACAAGTAGTTTTTTTTTTCAAAAAGCATTGTAAGTTGTTCATGCTTATTCTCTTTCACTAATATTATAAAAGCTTCTTGATCATTAGGCTTCAAGACTTAGAGCCTCAGTTTCTCTTGTCTTCTAGCATTAGGAACTCTTTGGGATTGTCTATCTAGGAAACTAGTAAACATGACATATTGTTTATCCATCTGATCCCTTATATCACTAAACATCACATTTATATGCTCACTGATAAGTATTTAAAAGTGCATTTTTATTAAGGTTTTAAATCATTATATTGCACTTAAAGCATTATTAAATTTCCAAACTTAAGCATGTCTTATAATAACAAGTATAATAATAGAAGATATCTTCGATTTATGGTAAATGCTCAGTTTTTAATGCGGGTTTGTAAAGTAGATATATTTCACAATTCAGACCATTAATTGATGTGTTTAATTATTGAAACTAGGGCTTATATAAAGAGACAGAGAGAGGGCTAGGCTTAGAGAAGAAATCCTATTCAAACTAGAACACTATTTGGTTTTTAGGTTATAACTGCAGCTATCATCATCAAATTTAGGCATGGATTATCTTGATAGAAAGATAAAAGGAGGCCTAAAACATTCACGAAGAGCCTAAGGCTCAATACTATGTTTTTTTCAGTTCAAATCTTAGCAATAAGAAGTTTAACTCTGTCCTACAACCTAAACACAATTCAATGTGCGGTCCATATCTAGAGTTGTAAAAGCCCAAATAATCCCATTATATTTTGGTTGGAAAGTTGAGATAATTACCTATAATTTTTATGAAGACCATCTATTCATATTATGATGTCATTAGTGATGTTTTGTCCAACCACCAAGTCAATGAATAGCCACCAAATTAGTTACCACAAATTAATTAGCCACCATATCAATAGTTCTAAATTTTAGCCTATAAAAGGAGGCATTTTCCATTCATTTAGACATCTTGATTTTCTAATCAAGATTCATGCTCTTGTTTTATTTCTTTGTATTTTTGTAATATTCAAGTTTTATTTCATGTTATATTATCATTAAACTATTGTTTATGCTTATCATTTTGTTTATTATACTTAATTTATATCATAACTATATTATTATCTTGTTTATTTATGTTTTCTTTTTAATTATATTTAGTTAAGTTTATTTTTTCCAATGTGAAAAAGGTTACACTAAAAGTGTAAGAATAAATATATTACAAACTCAA
>Ga0325414_1002378_pt1 | contig 19010 bp, 6 predicted proteins | sample PopdelMetagenome_8_FD_206183 | JGI IMG/M metagenome (GOLD analysis project Ga0325414, IMG submission 206183) | Populus deltoides microbial communities from Bellville, Georgia, United States - Leaf-PdKOR-R3 | ecosystem: Host-associated > Plants > Phyllosphere > Phylloplane/Leaf | place: USA... | reverse complement strand
ATTAAAAAGAGAGCTACAAGACATGGGAGTTTCACGGTAGCTCTCTATATATATTATTGTAGAGATTGTTATGATAAAATTATTCTTTTACCTCTCAGAGGTTTAAATTTAAGCATTCAGTTAGGAGACCCGGGTGATACCCGATCAAGACCTGATGTTTTTTTTTTAAATATGAGATTTGAAATCTATTAGTATATATACTCTATATTTTTAAGAAAAAAAATTATGTTTTTTCAATATGGGATAAAAAAAATTTTGGTTTAAATATTTCAACTTAAAAAGATAACATGATATCTTTTTAATGTGGTATTTGAAACTCATTAGTATATATACTCAATATTCCCAAGAAAAAACCTATGTTTTTTCAATTTAGGATTAAAAACTCATTAGTATATATATATATTCTATGTTCCCAAGAAAAAAATTATCTTTTTTCAATGTGGGATTTGAAACACATTAGTATATATATTCTATGTTCACAAAAAAAAAACTATGTTTTTTCAATGTGAGATTTGAAACCCATTAGTATATATACTTTATGTTCCCAAGAAAAAAGTTATTTTTTTTCAATGTGGGATTTGAAACACATTAGTATATATACTCTATATTCATAAGAAAAAAAAACTATGTTTTTTCAATGTGAAATACGAAACTTTTTTGATTTAAATACTTCAACTTAAAAGCTTAACAATATATCTTTTCAATGTGGGATAAAAAAATTTTAAAATAGTTTTTTAAATTTCATTATTTACAATATGTATAGTCTATATTTACATGGATTTTTTCTTAATTTTTTGCATATAAAATATTAAAATTTTATTTTTTTTAATTTTTCCAGGTTGATTCGGGTTAACCCATAAAACCCGGGACCCGACCCCTTGGCCGGGTCAACCTCCAAGCCGGGTTTAATAACTATGGTTTTGGAGTGCATGTGTCTTTTCAAAATTTTTAACACAGAAAAAATATTCTTTTATCCCTATAGTCAATAAAATTTAAAACTATTAATCATGAGTTTTCTTCGCTTTTCACAATATTCATAATAGTAAAAATACTTTTTTGCCCTCAAGATAAAAAAGAAGATGGGCTGCTGGACAAGGGTATATCAGGTTTTTTCAATTTTCATATACAGTAAAATAACGTTTTTAGCCTCAAAAAAAGAAAAAAAAAAGCTTTGCTTTTAGGGGTATTTTCACATGGGTGTTTTGTATAATTAAGAAGACTATAGGGGTATTTTGATATTTTCATATTTTATATATTAGCACATTAGATATGAAAAATAATGATAAATAATTATTGATTAAAAAGTTGATAAGGCCTAATAGTATGCATATTTTGTAAAATCAAACAGATGTAATTTGGAAATGTATATTTTATTGTAATATAGTTTTGTAATTAAATTGTGTTTATCTAACAAATTTAATTATGGATGTTGTAATTAAAGAAGTTGTGTTTTTTTTTAATGTATTATATAAATTGTGATAATTCTAAATCCATTAAAGTTATAGATTCACTTTTAGTTATAATTTAAAATTTGTTACCACTTAATTTTAATTGTATTAAATGAATGTTGAAGAAAATAAATGTTGTTGTGATAATTAAATTATAGGTGTCCTGGATGGTGGGACAAATGATATTTGAACTACTAACATGTTGTAAATATATTGAATTGATAATTTGATATTGAAAATATAGAGAAAACTCTACCGGATTTTTAATAGAAATAATAATAATAATAATATAAAAAAATTAGGTCATTATAATGGATATTAATTCAAGAAAATTGGGGTTGTTACAGTTTACATAGGTTTACTTAAGTCCTTTTTTTATTTGCTTTTAAAAAAAATATTTAATTTTTTTTCTTTTTTCCTTTTAATATTTTTTTATTGAAATTGATCTTTTTAGGGTCTGTTTGGCATTGCGTTTGTAACTGCGTTTCATCAAATTTTGAAATTTTTTTTTTGCTAAAATTGAGTGCGGTTTATACTTTTTGGATCGTTTTGATGTGCTGATATCAAAAATGATTTTTAAAAAATAAAAAAACATCATTGGTATGTATTTCGGCACGAAAAACTATTTGAAAAGTAACCGCAACCACACTGCCAAACACGCTCTTAGTCTGGTTCAATTTGAGTTATATAAAGTTATCACGATCTCATGTCTTGAATAATATTTTTTATAAATTAATAAAGGTTCACCATGGTTCATCTAATATATTACTATTTTAATATATTTGTTTAAAAAAATAGTATAATATCTCACAATCTTAAAATCTAAAAATACATTATTTAATATACATTGGATTTTAAACAAGGACATCTTTATAGCTTTTTTTTTTACAATTAAATAAAAATGATTTGACTCTTAACTTAGGATGTGTATGGAAACATGATGCAGGCCATGTTTTTTAAAATTTTAAATTTTTTATTTTTATTTAAAATAATTTTTTTTATGATTTTATATTATTTTAATATATTGATATTAAAAATATTTTTTTTATTTAAATATATTTTTAAATAAAAATACCGTAAATTTTTAAATGATGTGGGATTGAAGTTGATTTGATCATGCGGATCCCACGTGAAGAGAAGGACTTCACAGTCAGAGTAGGGAGATATGATGATTGAGATGGGGTACCTAGCTAATCTATGCGGGTACTCACACCCGGACAAAATCATTTTCATGTACGTTGTTGTTGGAGTTATTATTACCTTAGATATGCCCCCCCACCCTTTTTTTTCACTTACAGACATGATATCGTGCAATTAATATTTTATAAATCAATCTTTTTTATAATTACTAGGTTTTTAGCAGAAGCTAAGTTAGGAGGGGATCTAATCTTATAATAACTAAAAAATTTAACTGGTTTATATAGATTTTGAATACAAAATTAATTATGTAATTAAAAAAAATAGACATCATTCTGAATATTCTATCTAAAATAGATTACATTGTTATATAGTTTTAATAATAAGTGTATTTATATGATTTGTCTACAATGATATGCTATTTAGATAATATCTTTATTATTTATTAAATAACATCCAAAGAATGGGATTCAATTTTAGACCTTACTGTTCCAGGGTCATTTTGATGAATAATAAAGTTTGAATTTATAATCTCTTAATTAATATTCAAGGGACATGGCCCTAACATTGTACCATTCCATCCTTGATTATTTAACACACAATGGAACCGTTTAATAGATAAAATTGAATAACTATGGTCATGGTCTTTACACTAGATAACAACATTGGATGGGACCTTAATATTGAACCATTTCATCCCGAGTTATTTAGTAGATGATACAAACACCAATATATGAGAATTATTATGGTTTGAAAATTTCTTATTTTCCATTAAGTAATGTCCGAAGAAAAGGGTTCGTTATTTGATCATTTCATCATGGGTTATTTAAAAAATAATAGAAACATCATATTGATTTTTTTAAAAAAATTGTGAGATGAAATGATTATGTGATGACCAAAATTTTTATTACCTAATGTTAGAGGTTATGTATTAATAGATGCCATTATTCATTTATTGATATTTAAAGAACATGATCCAATATCGGAACATATCATTCTGGATTGATTAATAATTAATTCAATAATTATATATTAATTAATTTTATTAATAGATAATCAACATTCATAACACAAGATCTAATATAAAACCGTTCTATCTTGGATCAATTAATAATTAATATGAATAACTAATACAAATATAATTTTATTATTAGTTTACTAAAATCTTTTTATATGTATATTTCTTCATTATCATCATTCATTTTCAACAATAATGTATCTACAATGTGCTCACTACAATATTTTCCATCAAAATTAAGAAAAATCAAAATACAATAATATGATTATATCTAACCGTCATCTCATTCACCTAACCAAGAACAAACCACACATCTTTCATGGTTTTAGTTTTCTAAAGTCGCATAACCAACTCAATCAAAATCAACACATTACAACTTTTTAAAATCATGTCATCTCATCTCATCCACCCAACCAACCAATAAAGAAGAAAACAGCCCACACATCTTTCATGACTACATCTTCTAAAGCCATATAACCAACTCAATCAAAATTAACAAATTATAATTTTTTTTAAAAGACACATGTTATCCAAATACATTTAAAAAATCATATCTTAATCTCTTATTTTAAACTCATAAACATAGTTTTGAAACCCGGCCCGGCGAGTCGATCCGAGGCTGGAACTGGACCGGGTTGAAGAAAAAATAAAGAAAGAAAGAATCCAGTGTGACATGGCGGGTTGACCCGGCAAGACCTAGTTGCAACCCGTTGACTTTTGTTTTTTTACTAAAATAACATTGTTTTGATTTAAAAAAACAATTGACTCGAGCGACCTGATGACCCGGTCAAAACCCGGTACCCAGGCCTTGAACTGGGCCAGGTCTGAACACTATGATCACAAATATATCCTTCACCTTTAAATCTAACCATTAAACTTACATGTTCATAATTTTGAAAATTGATAACAAGTAAAGACCACAATCAAACAATGATATTTATTCATTATCTAAATTTCTATATAATACTTATAACATAAAATATCTCAAGTCATATTCAATTTCATAAAATCAAACAAAATACTCAACAAACCCATGGTTCCACAACATAAACCTAATCATTCAACAATCAAATCTTTAATCAAATCCTCTCCTAATGTTTGATTATGTCCAATATTCATGAAAACTATCTTAGATAAATATCTCAACCACACAATTAAATTAAACTTGATGTTAAACAAATATTTTTGAACACCACTTCCAAATCAAGCACATAAATCATGAAAATAAAAATACAAAAATGATTCATAGAGAGGTAATGCTTTGAGAGCTTGAGAGTTATACCTTCAATGGAGACCAAAGGAGAACTAAGGATGTTGGAAGGGAAAGGTGCTGCTACTGCTCTTAGTTGAAACAAGAACCACTACTCACAATTGAAAGCACTGCTGCTCTTCACGGTTGAGACAAAGGCTACTGTTTACGGCTGAAAACTTTAGTTGTTGTTCCTGACCGATGCTGGTGCTGTGGCTGTTCTTGGCAGAAGAGAAAGGCTTGCTGTTGCTCCTGACTGACACAGGTGGTGCCACTACTCTCAGCTAAAACCAACTGTCGTGGCTATTGTGAATGAAGATGAAGAAGTGGACGCGGTTGCTGTGATGCTTACCGTCAGTGAAGATAAACTTCTGTTATCTTCGAGAGCTGGAGAGTCATGGGTGTTTAGCTCTTTTTTGCTTACTTTTTGGAATTTTGGGAGAGTGTTTAGTTTGGTGCGATCAGTTCCGGTCAATTTTTATTTAAAAAATAATTAAATTAATTTAAAAAAATCAAAATTGATTCAAATCGATCGGTTTTGGTTTGGTTTAGTTTGGTTTGGTTCAGTTATTTTAAAGCAAAAACCGAAACCCAACTATTTGGCTCGATTTTTTTCGGTTTGACTCGGTTATTAATTTCAGTTCGGTTTGGTTTTAGGCTTATAAAACCGAAACCGAATCGGTCGGTTTTTTAAATATTCTAATCGGATTAATTGATTTTTTTCACGGTTTGGTTTTTTTGATCATTTCTTTTCGATTTAATTGGTTTTTTGATTTTTTTACTTATCCCTAGGTATAAATAGAGCGATTGGAGGAGGGGTCTAACCATCAAATATCAAACTATACTACTCAAAATATTATAATCTCTAACCCATTTAGTATTTTTTTTTAATTTCTATAAAAATTTCTATCACTTTCTAACTTCCATTTTTTTTTTATATTCTCTTTCTTTTAAAACAAATGTGTTCCCTCTTTTTTTTTTTGGCATTTCAAAACTTTTTCTAAACTAGTCCTTATATTTCAATTACATTTTCTCACTAAAAAAAATTCTTTTTATTTGATTGATTTTGTTTTTGAAAAACTTGTTAATACAAAAACAATAAATAAAATAGTTGAAAATTATAAAATGACAAGAAATTGTTCAAATTGCATCGAAAGTATATATATTTTTTAGAATTTTGGTATTTCTTTAAGTTTGTAAAATTATGTTGTCATATGCTTGGCATTCACATACTGAATCTTCTCTTGTTCCTAAGGTTAATGATTCTTAAATTGTTTCCCCTAAGGATTTTTATTTGTCAAATGTTCTTGTCTTTATATTTTAGCTTCAAATTTTATGTTTTTTTTTTTAATTTCAATGCTTTTCCATGTCAAGAAGGTTTGGAACATTTTAGGAATAGCCCATGGTGTGTGTGAGATGCCAAAACTCTCATACATAAAAAAAAAAAAAATAATCATTCCATCTATTTTGAAATTCATGCATGTCTTGTTAATTATTGATGCCATTTTAGTATTTTTTATGTTCACATTTGTAAACAAATAAAGCAAAAATATTTTTCATGTTACATCATTTATTTTGGGATTTTATGACTAATTTGTAAAATCCATTACGGTTTGGCCCATATCAAAACATCTTTAAAAGGCCGACATCCCAAAACCCCTTTTAAAAAAAAATTCCTCTTTAAAATTGTGTCGAAAATAAATATTTTCATATTTACTAGTATTAAATGAGATAAATAAACTCATAACATGTTATTATCTTGAATATTATTATGGAGTAACATCTATGCTAACTTGTTTTTTTAAGCATGTCTTCATTTTTATTTTTTCAGTCTAACATTCATAGATGCACCCTAGTGTTAATCAAAAGTATTAATTCCCTATTCAATCTAATATTCATCAATGAAGTTTTGAATATTAGTGCCACTAGATCATACCTCCAAGAAGATCAACCCAAAATGGTTATTGCTTCAATATTTAAGGACTAGGGTATAAAAAGTTTTATTTAGTAAAAAATTACTAGTGAACCTCGGTACTATAGGATAGATGAACCTGAACAGGTCATTATCCATAGACTATTGTTGCATAACCAAAATGTTTAGTGACACCTCATCATAGGATTTGGGCAAGGTTTAATGAGCCAAATAAATATCCACCCATTTATTTATTGACATGACTCAATAGATTGTTAACAATTGCAGGTCATGATCAGGAGTAAATAGACGTAGAAATGTCAATTCACCAAACAAGTTGGGAGTGATAAAGATGGCATAGACTATAGACTAGATAGACTTAAAACCACTTATCCATCAAGGGTTCAACTTATTATAGTATACCCATTCTTACCCATATAGATAAACGATTGATAGATTAGGCACAACTAAACATTAAGAATAAAAAACAAGTATCAATGCAATTTACCTCAAGTATAATGTTTTAGGATAATAATATCATTCCTTTAGCATGATCAGTCTTTTACTTTAGATCTTTGAAGATCAATCAGGTTTCTCAGTGATCATAATATTATGTTGGGATTTTTTTTCCTTTTTACCCATTCCACACACTTTTTCATTAGTTCATCGTAATGTTAGAAGCGACAATAACTTTACCTAAAACAAAAACCAACAGGTTTATTAACAAAGAAACTAAAACATGTCAATCTTTTACAATAGCTTTCCCATTCATCCTCTCATAATTTCCTATTCATAAGCATTATACTTGCATCTGATTTCCTTCCTGGTCCCTCAAGTTCATTTTTTTTTATCTTCAAGTTACGGATTCTTTTAATTTGGTCCTTAAAAATTCTTTTGTTTTTATCCCATGTTTTTCATTCTCTTTAGCTTTCATATTTGCATATGCATGTGGTCTAAAAAATTATTTCACAATTTAATTACATGATGATTTTGCGTAGGCAATTTTTAAATTATTGCAAAAGATAAAATTAAAAGAACAAGAACTAAATTTGAAATTGACAATAATTGGCAATTTTTTCCCCTTGTTTACTATTTAAAAGATGCGTAAATCTACTTAATCTCTCAATTTTAGTTTTTATTTTATTTTTATCCCTTCTATTTGTAGATTTTTTGGTTTGATCTCAAACTTTTTTTTTTTTTGCATTTATGTCCCTAAGTCTTGAAATAAGATAGAGAAAGTCATCGAAAACTTTTAAAGAAAGAGGAAACTTGGTGGCTGGATTTCAACCACTAATAACTTCAATTTTGACGTTTATGGATTTATCTTTAAGAGAGAAACTTAATGTAGGTGATTTATACCTTCAATGATACCAAAAAAAAGTGGATTGCAATTCATAGTTTTTTTTATTATTATTTTGAGATTTCAAGGCAATTTGTCTACAAGAGAGGAACTTAATCTCGGTGATTTTCACCTTTAATGATACCAAAAAAATTGGACTGGAGCTCAAAGTTTTTTTTATTTGATTTTAATATTTTAAGGCAATTGGAAAGGGTATCCCCCATGTTTTTAGCTAAAAAAGGGTCAAATCTAGGTTTTTAGGGAACTTAATCTCCCAATCATCGAAGACACCTTTAACAACTGGAAAGGGTGATAAGCAAATGATATGTCATCTGCCCAAATGGGCAATGATCGTTTGTCGTATTACAAAATAAATGGGATAATTGACTTTATAAAATAAGAATAAAAACTAGGTGTGTGGGTCTGGGTTTCCAAGACCAGGTGTGCTTGAGTTTTATCTGGGCCAGGCTCGAACATCTGGGCCAGGCCCATTGGTGGCTGACCCTTCATTTTTTTAATCCCATTGTTATTTTTTTCTCTTTCACACTTTTTAAATAAACTTATTTAAATGATATCTAGACAATTGCCCAATTTATTATGCCATTTGTTTTCTAAATGATATTAGCATCTTTTATGGTAATATTAATAATTGCTTTCTGAATAGTTATGTATGAACCTACTATACATATTTTAAAATACAAATGAAATATATATATATATATATATTAAATTTTTATTGTAGATATTTTATATAATCTTAATCAACATTATTATTGTTATATTTTTTAATACATTCATGTTAAAATTAACAATTTATTAATTTAATGTTTTATTTTTATAAAAACACACTTTTAATATTATAATAAGCTTTTGTTTAGAAAATAAAGCTTATGATAAATAATATTTTGTTAAGAAAGAAAAAAGCATTAATAAGGTAAAGAGAATGAGTGATTCGCTAGTAATGTAATTTATTATATCAATAGGGGGTTAAAGATGGCAAGATACACTATAACTCATCAAAGATTAAATATAGTAATAAAGTACATGATTAGTAAAAATGTCAATCCATAAAGGATAATGGCTAAAATCCTCGGGGGATATTTATACACAATTTACTCATCGTAGCTCGTTTGAAGATTTTATGGGTGTGATAATTCTTTCATCTTGATAACAATGTGTTGTACCTTATGCTAGATCAATGGAGATTGTTTATTTCATTGGAGAATATTTTATGGCTGAGGAGGGAGCCAATCAAGAGATTTTTAAGTGTTGACATGTTTCATGCAAACTGGAATATATTTCTTGGAACAAGCAATAAATATACTTGATTGGAGTGTCATGTGACATGTACTTCAAGAATCTATTTGAAAGAGGTCCTATCTGGTCGTATTTGGTAGGAAAATGTTATTGCTTGGGCCATAGCACGAATAATGTGGGCATTGTTTAGGTTGCGGCCCAAACAGTGTGTTGAGCCACCGTTTGGGCCAAGGTCCAAATAACGTGATGGCACCATTTGGGCTTGAGCCCAAATGATGTGGTATTACATTTTATTTTTACTGTCCATCATCATCCATGTCCTCCAATGAAGATCAATGAAGGCATGCGTAGAAGAGAGGTAATCATAATCTAGTTAAATTAGAACCAAAAGCAGAAAGGTTGCTGTTAAGGAAATAAAAAATATTGATTCTTACTATTTGATGTAACTCATTGAAGCCCATGATGGCACTGAAAAAGAGAAACATTTTATAAGTCAATATGTATATATAAAGTTAGAAGAAAGGATACAAGGAAGTTTATTCTATTTTCATCAAAAAAAAGGAGAAAAGAAACACTTATATATAAAGTTAAAAAGAAGGATGCAAGGAAGCTTATTCTATTTTCACCAAAAAATAAGAGAGAAGAAACACTTACCTTCATATAAGATTATAGTATAATAATATATGAGTTATTTTTTTATAAACTTTTTTATTGGATCTCTTGATAGGTCTTGCTTATAAATCGTTACTTGGAAAAAAAAATGTCAATTACATTATTTAATCGACAATGTTTCTTTGTCTCCATCTTAAATCACTCCAACAATGTATAAAAAGTACACAAGATCGATTACTTAAGTGATTTGTTATCATATAACCTTTAAATAAATAAATAAAAAGCAATTTTTGTCAAATGGACATTCCATAAAAATAGAAGTTAGAGACATAATTAATAGTTTATCCATAGTTCACACTGCATCTTAATTATATGCATGTACCACATCCAAATCTGTGTATTGAACTCTGTGATGTATATGTTCAAAAGGTACGATGATTACTTTGAAGTTGAATTTGCTTATGGTCGAAGAAAATGATAAAGAGCAGCTTTAGGTTTTCATATAGGAACTCATGACTAGAAACAATCCTTGAGGTTTATTCATTTAGTAGAAATAATAATATAAATTTCATGAGTAGAGATTGAACTGAACTATGGCAGGATCCGTCATCTAAGTAGGAATTCCTTTAAAATTGGGAGTCCTCTAGGATTTACCTGCTAAAGGAATAAGAACAACTCTTGTTCACAACTTTATTGCCATTGAATCTATAAAGTTTTCTACCATCATAGATAAAAGAAAAGGCAACTTAAAGGAAAGCAGTTGAAAGAGAAAATTCCCTTACCTAGCAGTTTATCAATTACATGATTTTAGAGAATTAAAATGATTCTTGTAGATTTGAAGGATCCAACTAGAGGAAACTCAAGAACAAGGGAACTTTTACCTTTTTTCTATCCCACCATTTTGTTCTTATGAATGCTAGTTTTAAGAATGAATTATTGCCTTTTAATCTTCGTTTCCTAACTTGAAAGCAAATAACTAATATGTTTTACTTATTAAATATGGTTTTATGGTTGGTCAACGACCCCTAAATACCAAAGGCATCCTTGAAGAGATCTCATAATTCCTACAAGGTGGAGACGATGGGATCGATCCATGGATTTTCCTTCTTTTTTTTTTTATATCACTAAAGGGTTGAAAGAGGATAGTGTATCGAGTTGTTCACAAGGGCCAACTTGATTCTTCTCCCCAGGCATCCTAAACAAGGGAACCTTAAGAGAGTCGCCGACTCCAATTATCATCTATATATGATCTATACTAGATTTAACCAACTGCCCACGTTGCTTGTTTAATGTTCTTAACAATCTATATTGGTTTTAGTATAGTCTTTTAGTGACATGTTTCCCTATTAGTTAGAAAATATGAGCTATAGATTCAGGTATAAGATATTATCATTACCACCTGGACAATTCGACATCCAATCTATAACCACAATGACCTAATTACAAGAGTGAAGCTCCACCAACTGAGTTATATCCCCAACCCAAAGCCAAGTTAAGCACGTATAAAGAAGTTATATGTTTCTTTTATTCTTTTCTTTGAAAAACTAGGTCATCTTAGACGTGAACCAAAGACCTTACTTATAGAGTAAATCATTGCAAATATAGTCCAACCAATTAGGAGAGAAACAATAGATTCCTTTTTTAGAGTGATTCATCCTTCTAGAATGGAACATATGACTCTCAATTGTATTGCACTCTCCAAGGATGCTTGTCCCTCTTTTTTCCTGAACAATGAAAATCTTTTTAAAATAATTTTGATGAGAAGAAAAAAGGTGTTAAAAGACCATCTAGGTCCCATCTTATAAACTCTAAGATTCCTTTTCAAATTTTCCATTTCTATCTAGGATTATAAGAATCTAATCTTTTTGTTTCAATAAGTTATTGCTCATAAGGAAGCATGCTATTATTAGCATATAAATCTTTTTAATGTTGATGTGAGGACTCTCTATAAGGAGATAAATAACACAGTAAACATGACCAACCATAAGAGCATTGTGGTTGTTAATTGAACCATGCATGCCATATTTGATAAGTAGGCTCAGATACATAATGAATTATGTTAGAATAAGTCTGGTAATTCATGGGCATGTATGCCCACGAGCTATATCCTAGGGAGTTTTATAACCACAAGCACTCTAATAGGGGTGTTCACCTCATATAAAGAATATTTTCCAGTGTATTAAACACAACAACAAATATAACCTAGCCTCAACATTATTACCCTTGATATGCTATCCACTTCTCAAGTATACAAACAATTAAATGCCAATTACATGACCTTATAGAACTTCCATCCTTTTCTATAATATGATGCTAGGCAATTTTATGCCTTATATGATATATTATAGCAAGAAAATCTCAATCTTCCTACTCAACAACCTCTTGCTATTGATCTGTAATAGACATGAGGAATCGATAAAGTCATGCTAGCCTAACACTTAAAGAGATATGAGAATAGAAGATGAATAAAAAATAAGTTTTACTTATAATCATCTATAATCTAAATGAGTTGATAGGCTGTACTGCAATCCTAAAAGAATAAAGATGGTAGATTTTTAACAATTTTTTAGGAAAGATAACCAATAAACTAGAGAATACATTGCCAAATCCACTAACCAATATGGTGATGGTGTTGCCAACCCTTATGTAAAACTAAGGTTGTTTGATTCATTATTGAAAAAACAACTTTCCATTGGTTTGTCACATTGACTCCTAATTCAATCAATAATTTGGAAGAGATGGAAATTCATTTCCATGAGCACTTCTACAACACAAAACCAAAGGTCATATTGGTTGATTTAGCTAGAATAGTTTAGAATTTAAAGGAGTATATTGAAAGTTGTGCCTTGTGGTTTAGGCCATTGAAAATTATGTGCACTATAACCATAACTAAGCTAAAGTTCATAAAGTTACTATTAGAAGGAATATAGAAAAAAAAGGTTCATGAAAACCAAGTACTTAGATATCTACACCCTTATGAATTATGTTGATTAAAAATTATAGAAAAGAAGCTATTAAAAGAGATATACCATGTTAGCTATTTTGATAATTTTGTGAGTGCATACTCATTACTAATTTAAAACTTGATGACAAGTTTGATAAAGTCTAATAACAACTCATATCACTCATAAAAATAAAATATGGAATATTACTTGAGATATATTAAAAAAGTCTAAGAAGCTATTAAACATGATAACAAAGATACAAAGACTATTAAAGCAGTTAAAGAAAATAAAGGGTATTCTTTTGACATAAAAGAGCTAAAAAAACTCTTTGTCCAGTTGACATGTGGGATAAAAATTAAGCGATTTGGAAATCATACTATGTTAGAGATAATATAAATCATATATTGAACCTCACCTAATAGTATCTTGGAACCTTACTTAACAGTTTAAGCTATTGGGTTGAGATGGTTTTTTGACATACTATCCCCACTACTAATAAAATTAAGGAGGGAATTATTGTAAATGACATGACTTTTAAAAACATGACACTAATAGTTGCATGGACTTCAGTAACCAAATTTAGAAGGCTTTTGAATCTAGACACATTTATTTTTCTTGACAAGAAGATTAAAATAAATGATGATCCATTCCCCATTATCACTATAGCTGTGACTATTGAGGGTTGATCAACCATGACAAAGACTAGAGTTTGTTGAATTGTGATAAATAAAAAGGGTGGTTTGACAATCACAAGATAGGCCTCAAATAAGGTGTATAAATGCAATATGCCATATAATTCTTCAAAAGGTGAAGACTTGGAGTTAAAATCGAGTAGGTGATAACTTAGCAACAAGAGAAAATATTTAGGCCTAAAAAACTAGTTGATAATGACTTGCATAAACATTAGTCATAGAAGAAATTATCCAAACCTAGTGATGAAAGGATGATGATCTTGTCAACAACCACAAACATCTTCTAGATTTTAAAAGGAGATGGAAATAAGGATAGGTGTCCAAGGCCTAGTTTAGGAGAATATAACTCTTAAATACCTCGATAAAAGAAAATGATACGTAGCCATATTTGAGATGAGTACGATGTGTGAAATGATGTTTTTTCTCAAACTTAAAATTAATCAAAGTGAAAATGAAATATTTATCAACCAATCGAAGTATACTAAATAGATTCATAAAATGTTTGGATTTAAATCACTTTGAAAAAGTCCAACGCCAATGAGGACCACTACTAGCCTCGATAAGAATGAAAGTAATAAGGAGGTGGATGTCAAAAGGTATCAACGAATTATATTTAACTACTAGTTATCCCTATATCATATTTAGTATATGTTTATGTGTTATATTTCAAGCCAGTCCAAGATAGTCATACCTTAGTGTCATTTTTTTAAAAATATCTCAAAAAAAACTTTTAAATTGGGTCTTAAGTACCCTTACATAAAAAAACATAAACCCCATAAGTTACTTTAACTTTATCAATTGTATTGTCAATTAAATAAGCACTAATAGTACATGTCAATTATCATAAAATGCATTAGTATCATAGTCTATAAAATGTAAAACGATGGCCACTTTCACTACAAAAAGAATATATTGTTAGGGGATCATGTTGCCCCTGAGTCTTATGGATGACACAAACATTAAAGTAATTTGATTTCTAGTCAAACTAAATTTAACTACCAGTCATCTCTATATCATATTTAATACATGTTTACATGTTATATTTCAAGCCTGTCCAAGAGAGTCATACCTTAATATCATTATTATTTTTAAATATGTTAAAAGAAATCTTAAATTGAGTCTTATATACCCTTGAATAAAAAACATGAACCTCATAAGTTACTCAGACTTTAACTTCATCAGTTGCATTGTTGATTAAAAAGCACTGGTGGTACATATCCAAGAATAATGACAAATTGTTGTAGATTAAAAACTATAAAGATAACATTAACTTGCAATTGACAAAACAAATTGCTCTCATAAAGGCTAAACTAGCTTCATTATATATCTCAACAAGAAAGAACAACTCAAAGAGGAAAACAACTTGGTAATTGATACTTATGATTGCTTGGATGAAGATGTAATAAAAGAAGGAAGTGACATACTCCTAAATAATAGTGCAATAAAATAATTATGACATATAATTATGTATAAAAAAACAATTACCAATGCATGCACTAGGATTCAAATCCATTACATCTTATTATTAAATAAAGCACTCATTACTAATATAATTTTACCAATTTGATATAGGTTTCAATGTATTCAAAAAAGAAAAACTAACTTTAACATCTTAAAGTTTGGTGGGAATTACACTTCATCTCCATAGTTTGAAATATTATGCTTTACATCTTATAGTTTGAAATATTATACTTTACATCTTATAGTTTGAAACACATATAACATTTTACATCATCTAATAGGTGCACCAAAAATAGTCTAAAAAATATTTAATTATCTACAAGGTTGCCATTATTTTTTAGAAAATGACTAAAAAGACCTTGAAGCAATTTTTTTTTGAAAATGACATTCAAATTGATTGTTGCTTGATTAAAAAAAAATAGTTGTAACTTATTTAACAATAATTACATCAATGCCATAATTTATATATTCAACAACATTTCTCCCATTTTCTCTCATCAATACTAGCACACCCAATTTCACCAACAAATATAGCCTTTTTCCTCACCTTTTACAGAACAATAAACATCATACTCTAATCAATTCCTACCATTATCACCAATAAATTTTATCCATTCTCGACACATAATTCTAGCCATTGTCACTAATAAATTTTAGCCATTCCCTACACCTTTTTTCCAGTAACAACAAACATCACATTTCTCATTTCCCTCTCCATAAAATTCAAACTACTTCCCTTACTATTCTTAACAACAAAAATAATTGATCCATATATTTTCCACCACCATTTACACCATTTAGAGTCAACAACCAACTCATCAACATCAAACAGTTAAAAGCATGCACAAACTTTGGAGGATACACAATAAAAGCATGCACAAACATTTAAAATTGACTTATAAATTTTAAAAACAAGCAAATAACAAGCTTGCACACAATAAGCATCCACAAACATTTAAATTTGACATAGTATCCAAAATGATCCATAATTATTCCTTCTATCATAAAACACTTAACATATTCTAAATTTTAAAAAAGACATTGATAGGTCAATATAGAGTTTTGAATAATAATGATAATTCCTAATGCAAATTTAGATGAATTACATGTGTTTCTGTTATGGGTTGAAAAGAAGATGTGCCGGCACCACTACTTTCACCAATGCTAGCTTTTCCACCTCTTAAACATTGTCACACGTATGCAACGATTATCCTCCCAGAGTAGGGTTATCAGGAATGATATGGGTGAAAAGAATAAAATTTTTTTGTTCTTTATCAATATAGAGGGGAATGAGAGTGTCCACCTAATATTCTAGTTACTAGGAACCCTAATGGTATGCGAGAGTCTGGGTAAGGGGACTAGTAGCGCAAGGGGAAGACGTATCACTCCCAGTGCACCCTATCTATAGTTAGCTGCTTTGTTGTTTGTTCTAAGTCGTGTTTCTATTTGTTAGTCTACTAAGGTTCGAGAAAAGTCTTCGTTAATAAGGAGATCTTTATCTCATCAGGTTAAAACCTAGTCATTCTATATATAAAAAAAAACCAGAAAAGTCTATATAAAGTTTAAGAAAAGTTCTCATTAGTAAGGAGATTCTTGTCTTACCATATTAAAAACTAAACGATCTAAAACCCAAAAAAAAAGTTTTTTTTATTTGAAATTTTGGTCAAATCATAATAGATAAGTAAACTTGTTGTGATACACATTGACCATTTGTTTTTGTATTTTTAAAATATGATGAAAATGCAATTTTTGTTTTTTATATGAAATATGCATGGAAATTTTAGAATTTGGTCGTATGCACATAAAATAAAACATTTGTTTTTTTTTTCATTTTTGAAATAAAGAAATTTTTAAAATGTTTTGGAATTTTGTGAAATTTTGACGAAAAATGGATATTTTTAATACTGGATCAGTATCTTACAGTATAAATCTACAACCACGATATTAGTTGAAATGATTGGAAAAATATATGACGGAACCATAAATAATTTTAAAATGATATTTGAATTTTAGAATTTTTGGGGCTTGTTTGGTAAAAAAATGTTTTTCCTTTAAAAGCAGCAGTCAAAATAGGCCTAAGGATGTGTTTGTCAAATACACCCTCAAGCCAAAGAAAAGATTTATCAAAATACTTGCCAAACAAATAAGACGTAACTTAATTGACCTGATGCGAAACCAATCGGTTTAACATGAAATCATTGGTTTGACCGTGAACCAAACTTAAAACTTTGGTTTAACTCGAAAGTAAACCTAAAACAAAGTAAAATACCTATAAAACAAATTCAACTAAAAGAAAACATGAAAATGGTAAAATTCTTTGACAAAAACAGATCAAACACAAAAGAAATAAAATAAAGAACACTATGAATGTTCTTTGTAAACCCAAAAAACATAACTCTTATCATCGACCAAATATAGCAAAACCAGGGGCACATAGAGATTATAAATCATTTAAGTGTGGTCTTTTGTATGAGTTTTTAAAAGGCCATTGGGATCCTTTCAGGGGCCCTGAGCTGAACCATTCTTTCCCTTTGAAGTAGAAAAATCAATAGAAGCCATTCATTGAGGCTGAAGGTCAAACTTTGCAGTGTTTTAAAGCCAACAAAATGGGCACACTAGTAAGCCTGACTGGTTAGGGCATTGGGTTTTAGCTTATTGTAGCACCATTTTCAAGGCTATAAAATAGGGTTCTAAAACTGGGATTTGACCAAAAGTCAAATTAGTCTTTTATCTCTTGACTGCTTTTAATTTCACCCATAATTACCTTATAACTTTTAATTTCATACACATCAATTCAATTTTAAATGATCTTTATAATATTAAAAAACATTCAAGCTATAAATTTTTTTTTATTTTAAATTCAAAAGCTTTAAAGTTTTGAACTTTTAGATTCACAACATTGAGAGTCTTAAACGTTTCCACTATCAATGTTGAAGATAATGCATGATAAGTGTGGTAAAAAGCTTATAGTAGGAGGTGAAATCCTTTGATAAACATAAACTAGACATCGGTGGTCGGTTGAGGTATGAAAAACTAGGTTATTTTTAAAGCATCAATGTCTTAGAACGAGAATACTTAAGATAATTCCCTCTTTTTTTTCCCCGATAGTGAAAACTCTAGTACATTCCCATATGTTTCAACATTATCTTTTTTATGATTTTTTTTCAAAATTAGCACAATTAATTAAAAATATTGGCGGAATAACACAATTGAATTTTTTGATAAAATAGCACAGTTTATGTGTCGCAAATGGAAAACATGACTTTTATAACCCGTCGCTATTTAAAATAACATCATTTTAAAAAATATTAAATAGGCATTAAAGAGGAGAGAAAACAAAGAAATAAAAGATCTTGAAGACACAACGGTTACCCGAGTTACATTTGCCACCAAAAACAAATGGATCACCCTCCATCTTTGAACGACAAATATAACCCATTTAGATCACCTATCTTGATGTCATTGAGATCTTTTTGACACTACTAATGATGTTATAATTAAAGTTTCGACATGTCTCTTTTCTATTTAATATTTTTTTTAAGAAAATCACTATTCCAAGTAGCAACAAGCTATAAAAGTTGCATTTCTAGTTATTTTGCCAGTATTTTTTTTAAATGTGCTAAAAATAAAAAAAAAATAGCACTCTTTTGCATGGAAAATCGCAGTAGAGATTCGGCTGGCAATCGTCAGTGAATTCTTAGGTCAACTTACTGAGATAATTTTACAAGCCCAACAACAAGCCCATGCTTTACTTTTTAGCTTAAGGGTGTTCTGACAATGATACTGAATGCCTTCTGCTTCTTGAAGGAGTAGATTTTGTCTCCTCTGCATTGGCAGAACCCGATGTATCGGAGCTGCTAATCTCACCATTTCGCTCTTTGTTTGACCACAGCTTCGAAAAGATCTTTGACATGACTAAACCTTTCAGTTTACCAGCTGC
>Ga0325414_1002377_pt1 | contig 19014 bp, 16 predicted proteins | sample PopdelMetagenome_8_FD_206183 | JGI IMG/M metagenome (GOLD analysis project Ga0325414, IMG submission 206183) | Populus deltoides microbial communities from Bellville, Georgia, United States - Leaf-PdKOR-R3 | ecosystem: Host-associated > Plants > Phyllosphere > Phylloplane/Leaf | place: USA... | reverse complement strand
TAAACTTTGGGAAAATTATAATTTGACCCCTAATTGTATTTTGGGATTCTGGACAGTGTTATTATGAGGTTAAGGATGATGAATCCGAGTTTGATAATTGATTTGGAATATTTTCAGTTTGGTCCCTTAATTTTGGGAATTTACATTTTAGTCCCTGAACTTTATGAAAATTACAGTTCGGTCCCTGGTTCGTTCTAGACAGAATTAAGGATGGTTTATGGGTGAAAAATTCAGTATAGTTATGTATTTTCCAGATTGGTCCAATTTTGGTAAAATTACGTTTTGGTCCCTGTTTTGGAAAATTATCGTTTTAGTCCATAAAATTAGGAGACTAAACCTGGTTTTATTTTATGCATTGGGATCTCTTGTTTGAGTTGCTTTTGAGTATATTTTCATATTGTTGTAGGTTCTCCTAACGATCCTCAATAGGATTTTCGGGTCTTTGGTCTGACATTCCTTTTAGTTCTATATTTTCCGGGTGAGTGGAATAATCTTTAATATGCATATATGATAAGTAAATATGTATGTTGATTATACAATGAGTACAACTCGTTAATTCCTTGAATAATTATATATGTTGCTTATTTTCCGAGTACTCATTTATTCTTGAATTTGCACTCGTAATCTGTCAAAGTAAATCCTATTTGACATGATATACGTTTCTTGATGATTATGTGAATATCTATTATGCCTTGATATGGGACTTGTTAGTAACTCCATGCTAACGGAGAGTAGTTAGCTTGTGTGCACATAATATTCTGTAAACCTAGCTGGTGAGAGAGGCATCAGCCTGTGGCGACTGATCATCCCACAGTGGTCACCTTCGGGTGTCATCTGGTCTGGTCACCTTCGGGTGTCATCTGGTCACCTTCGGGTGTTATCTGATCTCTGACATATAGTCCACTACGTTATGATGATACGTTTAGTATGTATATGATATGTATATGATAAGTTTAGTATGCATATGTATATGTATATCAAGATAAATGATCTTGCGAACTATAAATATCAAGAATATCTAAAATGTATATTAATTATTATTCCCTCACTGAGTTGGTTGAACTCACCCCTCATTCTTAATATTATTTCAGGTTCTTAGTTTTTGCTAGCAGGTGAACTTTGTTAAGTGTTCCTGCTTCTTCAGTTTTGAGTCGGTATGCCTTGCTTATCTTTCAAGGCTGTTTGATTTGATGTCTTAGGAGCTTCACTATTACTTTGTTTTAATTAAGTTTGGATTTTGACAATGTAATGGGTATTATGGATTATTGTCTTTGTTTTAATTACTGATGAAGAGTTTTAAACTATCTTTTGGTTTCATCAGTTTTGAATAATATAATATTTCTCAAGATTATGAAATGTTGCGTATTCTTGAATAAATTATTATTTTGATATGTCTGTTTTGAGGCTTAGCGCGGGCGGGGTGTCCTTCCGGCACCACCCCTGCGTTGCCGGTCATGGACCCGGGATTCGGGTCGTGACAACTTCTTCATACATCTTTCTCACTCTAGTATACACAAGATTTAATTACTTTGGCTAGTCTTCAGGATACTTCTTCAGTGGATACTACTTTAGAAGTTAACACGAAGTATCGTTGTGAGGAGGGTGATATTCTTTCTGATCCTACTATGTATCGTCAATTAGTGGGAAGCTTGAACTATTTGGCTATTGCTCGGCCTGACATTTCCTTTGCTATCCAGCAAGTTAGCCAGTTTATGCAGGCTCCATGTCATTTACATTTAGTTGTTGTTCATCATATCATTCGATATCCTAGTCATGGATTGTTCTTCCTTATTGGCTCTCCTCTTCGTCTCATTGCTTATAGTGATGCTGATTAGGCCGGTTGTCCTGATACTCGTTGTTCTATCACTGGCTGGTGTCTCTTCCTTAAAGATTCTTTGATTTCTAGAAAGAGTAAAAAGTAGGCTTGTGTTTTGAAATATTCAACTGAATTTGAATATCGTGCAATGCCTACTACTTGTTCTAAAATTAGTTGGCTTCGTGGGCTTTTTGTTGTACTCGGTTTCTCCTAGTCTGATCACACTCCTCTCAATGATGATAACACTAGTGTTATTTATATTATAGTTAATCTTATTTATCATGAGCGCACAAAGCATATTGAGATGAATTGTCACTCTATTCGAGAAGCACTGGACACTTGTATCATTTCTCTTCCTCGTATTTCCAGTGACCTCCAGATTGCTGATATCTTTACAAAAGTCATGACTGGCCAACGCCATTAATTTTTTATTGACAAATTAATGTTTCTTGATCGCTCTGCATCATTTTGAGGAGGGATGTCATTGAAAGAATATTAAAGTATGATTAGCCTATCTATTTATGGAATGATTATAGTTGTAAATATTTATGAGTTGCCGTATATTTTAGCCTTCTAGGCAGAATTGATATAATTGTTGAGATTTAGCCGTTGGCTATATAATGAGTTGAACACTTACAAAGAGATCATCTATTAAGAATTGTGTTGCTGTGTTTTGTGCAGGTGAAGGGATGCACAATCAAGAACGATGCTTGGTATTGAAGAACACAAACTACACACAAGGTGTTTGATAAAATGTCTCAGTAAGTATTTTATTAACTGCATATCTTTAAATACATGAGAAAACTTAACAAACTTCCCTAGTTAACAGCCACTAACTGTAGTGGACAATGTGCTGCCACTAACTCAGCAACAACTTCAGAAAAACAAGGGATTTACTTTGACAAAATCAAAACAGAAATGAAAGAAAAGAAAACAGACAATACTTGATTGAATAACAATTAAACAAACTGAAACACTAGAGTTAAAATGTCAATTGTCTAACACTCCTCCTTGACATTTTGACGACAAATTCCAATCATTTGTCTTAATGTCTTAAATCTCTCTTTAGGTAGTGGTTTGGTAAATATATCTGCAAGTTGTTCTTCGAAAGAACAATGAATCAGCATCACTTCATTAGATTGTTGAACTTCTCTAATAAAATGAAACTTGATTTTGATATATTTTGTACGTCCATGAAAGACTGGATTCTTTGAAATTGATAATGCGAAACTTTATCACACATGATTTTGGTAGCTTCAATCTGTTCATGTCCCAAATCCTTTAACATTTTCCTCAACCAAATTGCTTGGTTGACAGCAGAGGTAGCAACAATGTACTCTGCTTCTACAGTGGATTGAGTTGTTATCTCTTGCTTCTTTGAACTCTAGGTGAAGACACCTAAATTGAGTGAGAATAAATACCCTGAAGTGCTTCTTGAATCATCAACACAGCCTCCCCAGTCACTGTCAGTATAGCCTCTTAGTTCCACAGCCCCTTCTGATGATCTTAGACAGAAAATACCAAGATCAATGGTACCTTTGATGTATCTAAGTATCCTTTTTGCTGCAATAAAATGAGTCTCTCTTAGAGAATGCATAAACCTTGAAAGAATACTCACAGCAAACAATATGTCAGGTCTGCTTGCTGTGAGATATTGAAGGCTGTCAATTAAGCCTCTATACAAACTTTCATCCACTTTTTTAGATTCATCATCCTTGCTAAGCTTGATACTTGTTGTCATAGGAGTCCCCACTGGTTTACAATCCTGCATTTTGAATCTTTTTAGGATGTCTGAAGCATACTTCTTTTGGCATGTAAAAATGCCATTGCTGGATTGCATCACTTCCATTCCAAGGAAGTAATTCATCATTCCAAGGTCAGACATCTCAAACATCTTCTTTATTTCGTCTTTGAACTCTTGGATCATTCCAAGTTCACTTCCTGTGATGAGCATATCATCTATGTAAATAGATACAATTAGAAAATGGTTACCACAGGATTTCACATACAAAGTTGCTTCATTTTGGCTTCTACTGAACCCAAGTTGAAGCAGATGTGTGTCCATTCTGTCATACCAAGCTCAGGGAGCTTGTTTCAATCCATACAAGGCCTTCTTAAATAGATACACATGATCTTCTTTATCTTTAACAACATACCCATCGGGTTGCTCTACAAAGACTTCTTCAGCAAGAAATCCATTCAAAAAGGCAGACTTGACATCAAGTTGGTGAATCTGCCAAAAGTTATGTGCTATAAGTGTAATGAGAAGTCTAATAGTATCATACCTTGCTACTGGAGCAAAGTTCTCTAGGTAGTCCATACCATATTGCTGAGCATAGCCCTTTACCACCAATCTAGCCTTGTGTTTGCATATTGAACCATTTGGATTGAGTTTTGTTTTGAAAACCCATCTTACACCTATCACCTTGCGATGCTTAGGCCTTTCAATCAGCTGCCATGTTGCATTTTTGTTGATCATTTCCATTTCTGCCTTCATTGCTCTCCTCCATGCTGGAAATTCTTGAGCTTTAGTATAGCTGGTTGGTTCTAGAATTGCCATATTGCATCTTAGGTGAATATCTTCCAATGATCTTATGCCTCTAACTGGAAAGTCATCCACTGATTCATCAGCTACCAGCTGAGGCTGAATGGTGAATGGTTGACTAGAAATCATATTTTTCTGATGTTCCCAATCCCATATGATTGCTTCATCAACCTTCACATCTCTGTTGAGAATTACCTTCTCTGTTTGTAAGCAAAGGATTCTGTATCCTTTGGTTGTTATTCCATAGCCCACAAGAACTCCCTTCTGAGCTTTGTTGTCAAGTTTGCTCCTCTTTGGCTCAGCTATATGATAATAGCATATGCTGCTAAAGATTCAAAGATGATCTACAGCAGGTTTAACACCATTCCAGCCTTCATATGGTGTCTTATCCTCTGGTGCTTTGGTTGGAAGTTGGTTCAGCAAGTAAACAAAGGTATTGACTGCCTCTACCTATAATTTGTTTGGCATTTTCTTTTCAAGTAAGAGACATCTAGCCATCTCCATTACTGTCATGTTCTTCCTCTCACATACACCATTTTGCTGTGGTGTGTATGGTGTAGTGTACTGGTGCACAATGCCTCCACTATTGCAATACTCAAGAAACTGATTTGAGGTATATTCAGTACCATTGTCATATCTTAAGCATTTAATTAGCATTCATTTTGATTCTCAACTAAAGCTTTAAATGTTTGAAAGATTGTAAACACTTTACTCTTAAATTTGATAAAATACACCCAACACATCCTAGTATAATCATTAATAAAGAGAATGAAATACTTGTTACCACATAATGAGGCTGTCTTCATAGGTCTACACACGTTAGTGTGGATGAGCTGAAGCTTTTGGCTGGCTCTCCATGCTTGCCTTTTAGGAAATGGTGGCTTTGATTGCTTGTCAAGTTGACATGTTTCACACAGTTGAATCTCACCATTCAATATGGGTAATGCTTCAACCATTTCTTTTTGTTTTAGAATTGACAAGCCCTTTTGATTGAAATGTCCAAATCTTTTATGCCAAAGATTTGAAACATCCTGAGTAGCACTCACATATGCATGATTGGATACTTTATCCCAGTCAATAACAACGCTTCTGTTTTTCATCTTTACACATAACATTTATTCTCCAAAAGGATCAAATATAGTGCATTTATGATCCTTAAACTGAAGAGAATAGTTTTTCTCCATCATTTGTCCAACACTCAACAAATTTTGATTGATTTCAGGTATAAATAACACATCAGGAACGATTTTGATACCTGAACTTGTTTGAACATTTACTGACCCTCTGCCTTTGACCTCTAGAAATTCTCCATTGCCAACCTTTACTCTGGATTTGTAAGATTCATCAAGGGTTTTGAACATTCCAGCATCATTGCATAAATGGTGTATGCATCCACTGTCAATAAGCCAAGTATCAGCTGAATTATTTGTTGAGAAACAAGTGACAGCAAAGAATTACTCCTCCTGTGTATCAACTTCATCTGCTAGGTGAGCTTGTTGAGGTTTTGGGTCTGAATTTTTAAACTTGCAGACCTTTGTGATGTGCCCTAATTGCTTGCAATTTCCATAAATTGCATCTGGCCTCCACCAGTAATATTTTTCTGAATGTGTGTTTCTTTTACAGTGAGTGCAAGGAGGAAACTTCTTCTGTTTTGAACCTTCACTGGTGTTGCCCCCTTCATTTCTGCCTTTAGTTCTCAGATTAAGCAACTTCTTTCCTTTTCCAGCTTGTTGTTTTTGCACATAAAAGGTTCCTTCAATCAATCTGTCTTGCCTGATTATTCTTCGTTGCTCCTACGCTTGAAGAGCACTCATTAGTTCACCTAATGAGATTTTACTGAGGTCCTTTGATTCTTCCAGAGAGGAGATTTTGGATTCAAACCTCTCAGGAAGAGTCACAAGAACCTTCTCCACAATCCTCCTGTTAGGAAAGTCTTCTCCAAGTAATCTGATGTTGTTGATAATTAGTGAAATTCGATCAAAATACTTGAAGATTGTTTTATCTTCTTACATGTTAAGTGCCTCAAAATCTCTCTTCAAATTCAGCACTTGCATGCCATAATTCTATAGAAAATGCTTTCTGCCACAGAATTTTGGATGATTGATTTTGCCTTGGATTTCTTTGCCTTTTCCTCACTGCTGAACTTGATTTGAGCCATAGTGGGATTTGTTGGTAAGGGAGCTACTGGTTTGTCTTCGGAAACAATTTCCCAAAGATCATAAGCTTCAAGAAAAGCTTGCATCTTCACTGACCAAATGTGGTAGTTTTCGCCAGTGAATATAATAAGGGAGTTTAAAAGTAGGTTGTTGGATGTTATTTTTGAGATTTTGAAAAAAGTGTTTTGGTCCTATAAGATCTAAGAGACCTCTGATACCACTGTTAAGAATTATGTTGCTGTGTTTTGTGCAGGTGAAGGGATGCACAATCAAGAACAATAATGTTGGGTATTGAAGAACACGAACTATACACAAGGTGTTTGATAAAATGTCTCAGTAAGTATTTCATTAACTGCATATCTTTAAATACATGAGAAAACTTAACAAACTTCCCTAGTTAACAGCCACTAACTGTAGTGGCCAATGTGCTGCCACTAACTCAGCAACAACTTCAGAAAAACAAGGGATTTATTTTGACAAAATCAAAACAAAAATGAAAGAAAAGAAAACAGACAATACTTGATTGAATGACAATTAAACAAACTGAAACACTAGAGTTAAAATGTTAATTGTCTAACATCATCGAATATAACTGACAAGCAATGCTTCCAGATTTACCTTCTCTTTTGATGTTATAGACTATTGATGTACCTTTCAGTGCCTTATCAGAACAGATCCAATTGGATTTACAGACAGAAAAAGCTCTAGTGTTTATTACTTGTAGCCTCACCTGAGACTAACAGGGTCCTAGCAAGTATTAACACAAGTTTCAACAGCTCAAAAGGTTGTAAAAAGCTGCTTATTATTACATGCACAAGCACAACTACAACCGATAATGTCGGTTAAAGACCGGCATTGGTTCAGTTTTAAATACTGTTCGTGTAATTTTCAATCTCCAAGGATATGACAGTCTGAGCCATCTGAGGTTCATTCATTGAAGGACTTGCATTCTCATTGAAAGAGAGTGCTGATTTTCCTAGCAAATGCTCTGTCTCTTCACTATTTTTCTGACCCCACAAGTCCTCATGGAGTGATGTTAGCCTAGAAAGCTCGTCAGATACTTCCTTCATGCTTGGCCTTTTCACACCACTGCTATTTACACATCTTTTTGCAAGCTCAGCAACCACTTCAATCTCCTCCAAGTCTTCTTCAGCTGCCTCAAAATCTAAAATCTTAAAGAGATGATTGTTTTTTAATGATGAGATGAAATCTTGAACCACGTTACGCTTCTCTCCAGACTTAGCGTTAGAGTTTGGCTTCTGTCCTGTCATAAGTTCCACAAGAACTACTCCGAAGCTGAAGACATCGCTCTTTACAGTTAAATTACCTGTCATGAGATACTCAGGATCCAGGTAGCCAAAAGTCCCCTGTATTTTTGTGGCTATATCCGTTTGGCCAGTTGAGATCAGCACTGAAGCTCCAAAATCGGCCATCTTTGCTGTTCCATCCTCGTCCAAAAGTATGTTCACCGTCTTGACATCCCCGTGAATCATTGGAGGGTTTGCTAAAGAATGCAAATATTCAAGTGCAAGTGCAGTCTCAGCAGCTACCCTCAAACGGTCTGTCCATGTTCTCAACACTTGAGACTTCTTATCATGGATGTGGTGGAAAAGAGTTCCATTTGAAATGAATTCATAAACTAGCAAAGGCCTAATAGCTTGACCACATTCTTGTGATTGACTTGCAAAACCATGCCAATTTCATGCTGAAATTCCTCGTTCATTTGAGCCCTGTCTACTCAAACTTCTTGACTGCAAGTTGGGTACTATCTGGTAAAACTCCTTTGTAAACACAGCCAAAGCCTCCTTCGCCAAGTTTCTTATGATCATTGTAATTTTCGGTTGCTTTTGCCAGCTCTGCCTCACTGAAAATCCTTACTCGTTGATGCTTTAAAACCATGCCTCCATTTTCTCTAAAGTTTTTATCCTTTCTTAATTTCCTCAAAATTATATAGAGCAGCACACCGATGATCACAAGGGAAATAGTTCCTCCAGTAACTGCATCAAGATATTCAATGGAAAGAAATGAACTGCCATGATTATCAACCTAGGACAACTGGGAGTCTGGGAAGAAAACAATTGTTGATACAAACAGCACACTGCCGTGTTCTATAAGGTGCTAGAATAGTTAAAAAGCTGAATTCTTGTACTAAATTCTGAAAGTATAAGCAATTTTTGGAGGGCAGGCTCCCTGAAGTCCATTTTTGGTCAGTTTGGATGAATCCAGATTCCAACTTCATACTTCATGGACAAGCAAAATGCAATTATTTTGATTGTGAGGGGGCAGTCTCCCCTGAATCTATCTCAGGTGTAATTTCTCAGTTCTCACACTAGGAGTTCATATAATTATTGTAAGTAACATATTATTAAGTCCACATATCCTATTGAGAATTTTATATAAAGAAGTGATTCTGCTGTGCTATGTTAAGAGAATCTAGCATGGGGTTGCTAAAATCTGTAAATGGGGAGAGAAATTAATCACAGGGTACGTGCAAATTTACCTGAAGCAATGGTGGCGATACCAAATCCTTGACAACCTGTTTTCCCATCACCGTGCATGCCCATTGGACAACTGCATGTGTAATTTCCAGGCGTGTTCTTGCACTTTCCTTTGCAAGGATACCTTTGTTGATCAGCACACTCGTCAATATCTGTTTGAGTATAGAAGCAGTAGAACCAGTAAACAAGACTTAACAAAAAATCAAAACAACGAATAAAGGACCCAACATATTATGTGGTGTGTACGATTTAATTGGAGCAGTAGATTACCTTGACATCCTGGTAAAAGATAGGGGTTTCCTGTGAATCCATCTTTGCATGAACAACGATATCCTTGGCCATTCTTAGAGTAATTGCAGTTTGTATTATTGCGGCAAGCATATGAACTGGTATTCATTCCAGCCTGTTCACACGACTTTGTTTCGACGACCCATTCAATCACAGCATCTGAAGCATTTCCATCTGGCAAACCTGAGAGCTGCCAATCTGAAGCCTTGAAGGTTCTTTTGTCTGCTAAAAATGCATATCCACAAGGGATTGAAATCTGAAACATTTATGTGGTTGTATATGGAGCTAGAGAGAATAGACAGAGACTTTAGGCCCTGGGGAATTGAGGTCTGACAGCATCCTGAACCTGAGCAAGAACTGTTATCGGCCAGGCTCACCATTTCATCGCATGAGGAGATACAAGCAGCTGCATATGTGACGTCAGCGTTACTGAAAAAACCCATAGTATCACAGCCTATAGCTGTGAACATGTTTCGGGTGTCTGAGAACATGTAGGGGCCCTGACCGAGATGGATAGAGAGATTAGTTTCCTTCAATTTTGCCCCTGACTGGTTGTAGCAGTCATATGCTGTGAAGATGCTGACAACCATTGAGCCTTCAAGAACTGATATATTAAGAACAGGATTGTTATCAAACCACAACTTCTCAGGACCATGACCATCACTCTGACTGCAATTTAGAAACAAGTACTGGTTTTCGGCACAACTGGGTTCATCAATACCGAAGGGATAGGGAACACTAACATTGCCACACTTGTCTCGGCAGCCAGGTTTCGAATCAGCTGCACTTTGATCCATTGCCGTTGCCACTGAACACAGTAGGGACAAAATCATTAGCCCAGGCACACACAACTTCAAAATCATTTTTGCTTGTTCTAGATCAAAAACATCAAGAAACCAAGAAATATAAACAAGGCCGACAATTAGGAATAAGTTTAAATCATTGCAACTTCTGAAACAAAACCTCGATCAGTACATTTATTTACTCGAAATCACAAGGTAATTACCTTGACGACTTTGGTGTAATATTTTAGGCTGTTTAGGTGTACTGTCATTGTCTCAAAGTTTGAACAATTCAATTGAAGGAACATCATCCATCAGTTTGTGTATTATTCTATATATGAATTTGGAGTCATTAATCCCTAGTCAACCCGGAATCCGGAAATTTAGCGCGGAATACGTGTTTGCTTAGCGTCATAGTTAAGGATCGGTACTAGACTGGATCACTGCGAAAGATAAAAGATGTTGAATTTAAGGTATCATAAGAAGTTATTATTATTAAATTATAATAATTAAGCCATTATGAAATTATAAAATATAAAGAATATATATGAGTTTGCAATATTATGAATACAAGTTATTTATTTCTTTGAAAACAATCTTCTTCTTCATTTTTCTCTTTTTTATAAACTTTGTTTAATAGCTTGTGTCGAGGAATGCATACATAGATAATATATTGGATATTTGGCAAATAAATTAAATTAACATCATTTGAAACATTCTTCATTTTATGCCTCTTTTTTTTTAAAAAAATTCGAAAGAGGCCTGCACTAGATGTGTTGATCAGATCATTGCATTTGGTTAATTATTAATCAATGATATTTAATTATTTGATGCTGCAATTTTTTTTATTTTTTAAGGTTTTCTGTTCTGGTTAATAATAAATAGAATATATTCGGAGGTCATTTCCATGTTGAAGATATATTTTTATAAAATTATTCTCTCCCATTACTGTATACTGTGCTTTTCTTCTTACATTCATCACAATGACGGAGCTGGTAGTATTTGATAGGGAAATTCAAAATTAATATAACAAAATATATTATTAAAAAGCTTATTTCTTTAAAATAAAAATATTATACTATTTCATATTTAAATACTAAATAATATAAAACTTTAAAATGTTTTGCAGGCCCATATAACAAAATATATTATTAAAAAGTTTATTTATTTAAAATAAAAATATTATACTATTTCATATTTAAATACTAAATAATATAAAAATTTAAAATGTTTTGCAGGCGCCCGGCCCTGCTTGGTTCCGCCCCTGAATTTCATCCATTGAAACGTGTTCTCTCTTTAAAAGGTAAGCCTTCTCAGATATTTGTTCCTTAATACTGAAGGCCACTATGGACATAAGAGTTTAACTTTTGAGTTGTCACAGGCTCACAGCCAGCTAGCCTGTCCTAAATCCACAGCAGGGTTGAGACTTTGTCCATAGTCGTATATAATATCTGATCTCAAAATTGCTGTTTCCTCTACCTGTGTCACCGTAGCTTCACATTAAGAATGACAGTAGATAATCAGGCATATAACTTTTACTTCCTGCTGGTGCTAGAACTGAGCATACCAAACTCAATAGCAACTTCTGAAGAAGGACTGAATGACACCTCTCCCAGTTTGTATACAGAAGTTTTGCTTTGGTTTCAAATCATTCACCGGAGGAAATTAATTAGATGGAGGTGTAGTGGAAAAACTTGCCTCACGTACTGCAGCACCATAGTTTATGTCGTGCATTGAAGTAGAGTTGGGATAAAGCGGGACGATGCTTATAAACTCAGTGATTCGACATGTGCCTGCATTTTGATTGACTTAAAAGAGTATGATAGCAAAGAACTTGTGCATCGAAATGTTGATATCGAAAGAACATGAATGAAGATTTGTTCCCATAATAAATACTTGAATGTAAGAACAGAAAAGAAAAACTATTAGAAAGGACCAAATTATTGAAGGGATTATTCAAGAGTTGAACAGTCTCTAGGTTTGAACTAAGAAGTATGTCAGATAGAATGTTCAAGAGATGCAGACAAGTACCTGGCAAATGAGCACTCCCCATCTTACGGAACCCTTTTGCACCTGCAACCTTCGCTTCAGAGGTGCCAGCCGCTAAACCAAGACTCACAACAAAATCTAACTGGTTCACAGCTTGACTCTGATGTAGTGCTCCCTCCAGTATAACCCCCTCCCAACCAACCTTTCCCTGGATTGAGGAGCTATGATGGTGCCATTATCTTTCTTCGAGAGCTTGGGAAATTTGGAGGTTGTGGCATTTATAAAATTAATAGAGATAACTGTGGTTTTAATTACAGCTCAAGATTTGCATTTTATCTTCCACTTGGTTCCCTTGCTAAGCTAGCAAGTACCAGATCGTTCAAGCTTATGTTGCTTCCATGCATGAATCGTGTGACTATGCAGGCAAGAAATGGGGTCAGAAATGGCAAGAAAGCCGGCTCTTTGGTTTCCGCCGGCTCTTTGGTTTCCTTTCTGCCTTCGTTATGTAGGCAAATAGCTGCGTGGTTTTTCTTCAAATTTTGAATTGGAAGCAAAAACAAAAACTCCAATGCAGTACTATGAGTTTCATTGTAATCCGTAATTATAGTCTTGTTTTTTTAGGTCTAATTAACTACACAAATTTGAAAGATCAGAGATAGAAGATTTTTTTTTTCTTCAACCTTTTCCATCTCCGATAGAAGTTCTTTAATCAATTTTGTTAATTATTCAACTTATTGCAAGAATAGAGTTAAAGAAACAAGAAACTTAAATTTTAAACGAGGGGGCAATCCGAATTTGTTCTAGATAATGGCTTTTGGTGGATGACAACACTGGACATGCATAAGACCTGCTTGCAGTATTTGTTTGTTTTGATGTCGCCCAGACCTGTGCATTCGTATGCATGCATGACCGTGTTAGAGAACAATTTGTTTGTGTGTGAACAATAGCAGTCTCCATGTAATGTTCACTAATCTAGCTCGGAGGAGGTCTCGCTTCCGATTTTCCACTGTAAGTACGTCTCCACACTATCCAGCCCACAAAGCTCCTTCACGGTAGGCATAATGGCAGGAACCTGGAAGTTGAATGCTGGCTGCTCTATGCAACCCCATGAACGCATCTGTTTGCGGGCCTGTTTAATAGCTGCTTGTGCAGCGAAGTAAACTGAGGCTGCTAGGAGTAGTGGTGGCTCACCACAAGCTGCACAAAGCACATTCAATTCACTAATTTTGATCTATGTCAAACTATGCGAGCCTCTTCAACATGCACGGAGAAAATTATTTTGGACCTTTCACATACTCGAGAAAACATAAGAGTTGTACCTTTTGATGAAAGAACACGATTTTTGTGATGTCCACTGTTATGGATTTCAACATTGATCTGTTTCGGTATTGTGTCTATTGTAGGGATCTTATATGACCAAGTGCTGTCAGAAACCACTAATCCATCTGGGTTTGTGGTGTAATCTTCAAGCATAAGAAACCCGATTCCTTGGACAAAAGCTCCTTCAATCTGCAACCACCAAGTCTTCTTAAATAATTGGACTGTGAAGATAATCATTCATAAACATTTTATTTTTGAAAATGTGTAGTAAATCCATACTCAGAACTGAACAGTAACGTATCTATAAAAGAAACTTTAATTCTCTAAAGGAATGGGATATGGCTGGAGGTCTGAAAGACATCCATACACATTTAAAGGGGGTCGTGCCTAGAAACAGATGCGGAAAAACATTATAGTTAAGAATTGAGCTTTCGAGTTACTGGTATCCAGCTAACCTGTCCTAAATCCACAGCAGGGTTCAGACTTTTTCCGCAGTCATAGATAATATCTGACCTCAAAATTGTTGTTTCGCCAGTCAGAAGATTCACCTCCACCTGTTTCACAACAGCTTCAAATTAAATATTTGTAAAGATAATCAAGATGATGATGATCCGTTCTGCAAACTGTGATGATAATAAATTAACAATGACATACTTAATTTAATATTTCATGAAGCAAGTTTGAAAATGCAACGTCTAGGTCTCTGATTATACATTAAGAAGCACAACTTTAGTTTCAAATCATGAACCAAAGAAAATCAAAAGGTGTTCTAGACAAACTTGCCTCACTGACTGCTGCACCGTAGTTTAAGTATTGCATGGAATTCAAGTCAGGGACAAAGAAAGAACTGGCTGACAAGTTCAGAGCTTCCAAATATGCCTGCATTTTGATTGAACATACAAAGGATATTGTGAAGATCTTTTTTATCTAAAGGAGCACAAATAAAGAAAATAAATTTCAATATTATGTCTCATAAAAGATCAGTTCACCCTGACGCAAACCTTTCTTCTCTTAAAAGGGAGCAACTGAACAACTTGGAAATTAATAGTCATTCAAGAGATAAGTTTAGATAAAAAAAAAGTTCTTTATGTTGAAAGAAACAGAAAATAATACAAAAGAACCGCATTCACTTTATAATGTTTTCAAGAGCTGAATTTCTAAGAATGATGTGGAAAAACAAATGTCAAGTATAATGTCTGAGAAGCATAGATAACTACCTGGGATATGAGCATCTCCCATCTCACAGAACCCATCTGCACCTGCAACCTTTCCTTCAAAGGTGTTAGTCTCTCAACCAAGGTTTTACAGCAAAGTCTAACTGCTTCACAGCTTGATTCAGATGTGGTGCTACCAGACGTAAACCCTCCTTGAATTAAACTCAGTGTATCAGATTGTATCACCCGTATTTTATCCAAGAGTACTCCTTCTCCATCACATCTGATTGCATTGAGAGCAAATGCAGCCATCTGTTTTACCTTTGTCCAGAGCCCCTGGCCCAGCTCTATCCCTCCAACTTCAACAATAACAGACCCATCACTTAGAATGCCAACTTTCCCAGGAGTTGGTCTCACCATCACTTCATGCACAACAGGCACTCGAGAAATGCCTCTTTTCTTCCACACATTACTCCGATTAAACTCTTTTACCGCTTCAGTCCTTTGATTCAAGTTTGATGACATGGCTATCTTATCCCACATTGAAGTTAAAGAATACTCAAGAGCTTCACCTGAAGAGACATAGAACATTTTAAGGCTGTCGTATGTATGGAGATTTATGCTTCTCACAGAATCAACATCCATGGAAAGGGTGGAGGCTACATGTTCTATTACAGCTTCTGCAATAAATGATGCTTGTGTCTCCCCAGGGCCCCGCATTGCTGATTTACTTGAATGGTTTGTTTTGCAAATCTTTATATCGAAAGATAAAGCACCCCAGTCATATTTCTTAAGAGCACCCAGCATGTTATGTGGCATTGCTGGACTTATATCTGGAGATATCCCAGCATTAATCAGTATATCGAGTTGTAAGGCTGTGATTTTCCCACTATATTTGAACCCTACACTGTAAGTTATTTCCATGGGATGCCTCCCTCCTGCCATTATCATGTCAGTCTTGCGATTAAGATACATCCTGACAGGTCGTTGTAAAGTGTGTGCTGCAAGTGCACATGCTGTTGCTACCTAAAACATCACCGTGATGTTAGTACTTGTACCAGTAGTTAACATAAAGAAGTGGACAATTAATTCACTCATTAAATAATGAAGAGGACCACACATCAATAAAGATCTTCAAAAGGTGCATATGTTTGGGGTGACTCAATGTTTGTGTTTGTGAGAGAGAGAAAGGTAACTACTATAAATTAGTAAGAACAAAGTATTCATATCCTGCATCATCTCTTAACATTATTGAGATGGATGCATGTGAATGCAAAACTGGGTTGGATAAGAAAAGATTGTACTTATTGAAGGTTGAGGCGGCCCTGAGGATGAGAGATTGTTTCAGATGGTTAAGTGCTTGACCATGTCCATTATAATCTATGGATGGGCTAGTGTATTAAATGTGATTAGATTCTTGTAGTAAAGGCAAAGAGGAAAGTCATGAGGAAAATTATATTGGATGAAATGGCAGAAAAATCAGTGCCGTAAGAACTCAATACAAATTGTCTCAAAACATAACAAAATGAGAGAAGAGGATTCATAAACATAACCCTGTGAGTTGTCGCTATATAATATTTGCAACAGAATCTAGAGTGTATAGAAAGATTCTCACAGGAATGGATTTTAAAGCCTTTCCACCGAAGCCTCCTCCAACCCTTCTTGTAATTACACGCACATTATGCTCAGGAAGACCAAGACATCTTGCAATTGTAGAATGTGAAAACTCAGGGCATTGACTGGAACTGTAAACCACCAAGCAGTTGTCTTCATCAGGCAAAGCAAGAGCACTCTGATTCTCCATATAGAAATAATATTGTGATCCAAGTTTCATCTGACATTATAATTCAGCAGACAATTTGAAATGAATGCATATCCTAAAAGCTGAAAGATGATACTAGAAGAAAAATAAGTCATTTTACTAATTCACTTGTGTTTATGTCTTAAAGTGGAATATTTTCTTTCCTTCCCCTACCTTAGCAGAGAGAATCTTATGATCAGCTTCGGCCATTCCTTTTGATGCATCTCCAACTTGTTTCGGGTAGAAGAAAGGAGGGACCTCAAAAAAGCTAGATCTCTTAACAGCTTCTTCCAGTGTTAAAATAGGTGGTTCTAGATTTTCCATGTCATAATCTACCACGACTAGGTTTGATGCCACATCTGCATGTTTCTGTGTATCTGCAACCTGTCAAAGTGAATTTATAGACCCGATCAGGCACTAATAGCCCCCATGATCCGGTAGCATACTTTAATAATGACTCTGTAACAACATCAACAGTAAATTAAAAAAAAAAGATATAAAAAGATATATTACAGATTACCACTAAAGCAATACGCTCTCCAGCATACCGAGTCATCTCATCAGCAAACAAAGGTTCGGCACCAAAAATGGATTTAGAACCTATGTTCTCCCCATCTTTCGGAATATCTTTGAAACAGATAAGTGCAGCAACCCCAAATGGTAGTGATTTAGACTTGAATTTTATACTTTTGACCTTAGCAAAAGGCTTTGTACTATAAATGAATGCTCCATATAGACAATTCATCGGAGAGGGAATGTCATCCACAAAAATAGCCTCACCTGCAGAAGTGATAGGATGAGTAAGTTTTGCATCTTGCTTCTTGAAAATTTGCAGCTAGAAATCAATGCAGATGTTTAAATTTGAAGTAGATCAAACCAACACAAACAATTTCACAAATTTAAAATGTTTGCTGGCACAGGAGCAGAGAGATAACAAATACAAACCAGAAGCTTGAAGGGCAGCTCCGGATTTTTTCACTGGCTCACCAACAGGATGATACTCCTTGGTTACTTCAAACACGTGTTTTGATAATGACAGCAAAGTTGGGACTTTAACATGATCAAGCTGGTCGTGTTTCTGTTTTACTTCGTCAACAGTGAATATTGCTGCACTACCATAGTTATCCAACCAATGGTTAGAAATTTTAGCAACATTGTCTATTAAGGGACCAAGAAAGTCAAATAAAAAACCAACAGCCAGGCTTGACCTATACGCAGAGCTTGTTGTGCCATCTTCAGGTACCACAGAGGCTCCAACTAATTTAATACTCTCATACAGAACATCAAGAGTTAATTTTTTTCCTGTTAAAAAATCCTCAACTTCCCTTGCTCTAATTGAATGTCTGGTTCCATAGGCACCAAAAGCCAACATGCATTTGTTTAGAGCAATTGCCCCGGAAGATTTCCAGCGACAAACTTCAGCCAAAAAAGCAGCATTTAAATAGGGCAAGGCATTCCCAAGAGGTCGGGGTGCAGCTCGATAGGTTTCAAAGAGCATCTTGCAATCCTTTTCAGAAGAATCATTCTTAATTGGTTCCCATTTTGGGATTTTAACACTTGTAAGTATACTTTCTGAATCCAGTGGAGGCCTTTCCAGAAAATCCTCCAAGGAAAGCTTTTCATGCATGGTATCAGTTATTATATTCACAAATGAACCAGCTGCAAGAAGTATCGTTGCAATATCTGAAGGAAAACAATTCTTCTGTGCCATCATTAAATTCCCCCCCACACTACCTGTATTTCGAACATATTGAGTGGCTATTTTTTCCATTTGGACTGCGATTTTTTTTAACACCATCTCACTTTGTGATAGAAACTTGTCATTACTCTCTGTCTTCAAAGCTTTGATGGCTTTAGAAATAGTAACAGTTGCCCCAATTTCAATCCCTGTATGATCTTTCCCAATAATTGAAAGCTCAGGAACATAGCAGAGATTAATGTAATTGTCGTAGTGTTGTAGATCCTTATAGTAACCCATACTTGTGTTACCAGCCACTAGTTTGATCCTGGCCCCGTTGTTGCCTTTAATGGCTTTTAATAGGCTCTGGAGCTCCTTAACACTGACAGGATTGTACCAAGAGGAGGACTTTTGAGAATCCAAAAGAAAGGAAGATTTGATTTCACATTTAAGAAATTCAGGGAAAGTACAAATCTCGTTATTATGGTCATATGAAGGTAACCTACTTATCTTTAGATCTGGACTTTCTCCCTTCTTCCAGAAACAATTTAATCCCAAATCCTCCATATCAACATCAGCTGCAAAACTTTTGCATGCATCTGCAATGGATCGATACCCGGTACAGCGACAAAGGTTTCCTGCAATAGCCTTTTCAGCTTCAATAGCTGTCAACTTGGAGAATCCTGGAGAGGGTTTCGGCCTATCATTCTTTTCAGCATTAACCAGGGCCCCAAAGAGTGAAATGCACATTCCAGGAGTACAAAAGCCACATTGAGAAGAATGGAAGCCAGCAAACCTTAGGTGAATTGAGTGGAACCCATCTTTGCTATTTCCAAGGCCTTCAGTTGTTGTAATCGCGCATCCATTTACACTGCAAAGCAGTGTCAGACATGAGCTTACTGTAATATCTTCAACTTGATCGATCACAGGATCATACTTGGAGAGTAGAACAATACAAGCACCACAACCACCTAAAAACCATAAATT
>Ga0325414_1002374_pt1 | contig 19025 bp, 10 predicted proteins | sample PopdelMetagenome_8_FD_206183 | JGI IMG/M metagenome (GOLD analysis project Ga0325414, IMG submission 206183) | Populus deltoides microbial communities from Bellville, Georgia, United States - Leaf-PdKOR-R3 | ecosystem: Host-associated > Plants > Phyllosphere > Phylloplane/Leaf | place: USA... | reverse complement strand
CTACACGAAAAGATTACTATACAGATACCTAGAGATATTACCTTTGATACAGCATCCATATTTAACAAAATCATCTTATATTTAATTTTTAATTAATTTAATTAAAAATAATAAGATTTAAACTTTTGATTACTTGATAAGTTTAATCTTATATTAACCCGTGAGAACCAATTAGTGAACAGTTGGTTAAACCACTAAATCAATAAAGTATTACTTTAACTGATTTAAACACCTTTTCAGTTCTAAAAACATTATTTTTAAATTATTTTTAATAAAAATAAAATAAAATAAAATTCATTCGTTAAACTGTTTTTTTATTTGAAATCGTAGCCTTCAGCTCTTGGAAGTTTAGTCAGTAGATTTATATTAGAATGATGTAATGTACACTCCACTTTTTGTTATTTTTATTCCATTATTTACTGTATAGACTAAAATAAATGTATTTAACATGTTTCTTCTATCTTATTGAAATCTTAAATGTAAAAAAATTAAAATAGATCTAATTTAGATTCTGAAAAAATATACAAGAAATATAATAGATTATGCCTAAGTATTTATGAATTTATTTTAAAAAATACAAATTATGTAAATTTTATTTCTTACAAATTAACATTGAATTAATCAATGTTGTAAACTCTATGAATAAGTTACTCAATAAATCATGACCATAAATGTTTTAGCTACCATAAATTACTATAAATCATATATTATTACACAAAATGATATAAAAAGAAATGAGGGTGAAAATAAAAAAAAATTAATTAAAGGATAAACAAAAAATTTCAATTGATTGATGTGTGCTTTGATTGATGGATGAAATTGAAAGTTAAAAAAACTTTAATAAAAGGGTCAAGAAAAAATATTTAAAACAAAGAGATTAAGGACCAAAATGAAAAAAAAACATATAACAAATTTTAATTGAGGACTAACTTGAAAAAAAACTTCTATAAAAAGGAATAAGAACGAAATAAAAAATCAAAAGAACAAGGGCTGAAATTAGAAAACCAAAAAGAAAGAGGACAACTATGCACTTTTTATGGCAGGAGAGATAAAAGAAAAAAAGTGATAATCCGACTACCATATACATGCACCACACCATGTGAGAGAGATCATGATAGGCATTCAAAAGAGATGGTGGAAGGCCAATTTTGGCCATTAGGTGATATCGAACATGTCTCCTAAACAACACGAACGTCACCCACTTGTTGGCGTGTACTGAGCACACACCAATAATTTTTTTGATTAAAAAAATTAAAATTCAACATGAACATACCAAAACACCCCTATAACCTTGATGATTACTCAAAAACTCATGTGAAAGTATAAAAATACCCTCGGTGCAAACCTTATTTTTTTATCCTTTTCAAGGCCAAATAAGTATTTTAATTGTAAATGAATAATGGAAAAACCAAAAAAATCCTTGCCCAATAGCCTAATATTTTTTTTGATGTTGGGGTAAAGAAATGTTATTTTTTTTGATGTTGGGGTAAAGAAATGTTTTACTGCTTAAAAATTTATGAAAAGAAAAAAAAAATCATTGATGAATAACTCTAAATTTAGTTAATTTTTAAGGTAAAAACATATTTTTATTGTGCAAAAAATAAATAAAACCTGGATAATCCCGAATAGGTTTTTAATAAAGACTGAAGCACCTCAACAACCAACTGCAGTTTTTTACACAAAAAAATAAAACAATGATTTCACCATAGTAATTCACACTAATTATATCTACTCCAACATTGAAATAGCACACCCTATATATTGTTTTAATGATAAAACTTAATTTAAGGTTTTACCTGTATCTATTCAAGTAAACTTTTATTTTCTTAAAGAATAATTAAAATGTTATAATTTTAATAAAAATATATTTTTTAAAAAGTTAATAGGTTAAGGGTTTCACTGGATGAATATCAAATCATAAGTGAGTCCAAGTTTTTAAGAGGGTAAGATTGGTTTTTTCCCTCCTGTTTTTCTTCAATTCATAGTTATTAAACCCGGTCCGGGGTTGACTCGGTCAAGGGGCCGGGTCCCGGATTTATGGGCCAACTTCGGTCAACCCGGATCAATCCGAAAAAATTAAATTTTTAATATTTTATATGAAAAAATCCATATAAATATAAATTATACATATTGTAAATAATGAAGTTTAAAAGAATATTTTAAAAAGTTTTTTTATCCCATATTAAAAAAACATAACTTTTTTCTTGGGAACATATAGTATATATACTAATAGATTTCAAATCCCACATTTAAAAAACATAACTTCTTTTATGGAAACATAGAGTATATATACGAAAAGATTTCAAATCCCACATTGAGAAGATACTATGCTATCCTTTTAAGTTGAAGTATTTAAGCCAAAAAGTTTTTTATCCCACATTAAAAAAATATGATTTTTTTTGGGAACATAGAGTATATATACGAAATGACTTCAAATCCCACATTGAAAAAGATATCATGCTATCCTTTTAAGTTGAAGTATTTAAACCAAAAGTTTTTTTATCCCACATTGAAAAAATATGATTTTTTTTCTTGAGAATATAAAGTATATATATGAAAGGGTTTCAGATCTCATATTGAAAAAGATACTATGTTATTATTTTAAGTTGAAATATTTAAACCAAAAGATTTTTTTTATTCTACATTGAAAAAACATGACTTTTTTCTTGGGAATATAGAGTATATATACTAATGAGTTTCAAATCCCACATTTAAAAAAAAACCAGGTGTTATCCGGGTTTGCCCGGGCTATTGCCCCAGCTGGTTTTTTATTAAACCTGGACCGGTTCAGTTATCAAGTCAACCAGGTTTCAGGTCGACCTACCGACCAGACCGAGTTTAATAACACTGACTGCAATGAGAACCGGTTCATACCGAAAAAAAGCCGAAACAAGAAACAAAAAAGAGGAGTAGTAAAAGAAATGAAAACTAAAGGGTACGTGGCAATTAAGAAGCACTACAAGTCAAATCGTCCTTAATACTGCTGTGATTGGACCCACCTATCCTTCCCTTTTGTACCATCCCCTTCTCCTCTCTGCTACTTGTTTATTTATTTCCCTACTTTTTTAACACTTCCTTGTTCCTTCCATATAGCCATAACCATATAGTGGCAAAGGCACAATCTTTGCTTAAAGATTCATTTTATGATGAGACATGGTGGGTTTAAGTATAGTTCTTGAGGCACAAAAGAGTGGTAGTGTTAACAGCAAAACCCCACAAGTTATCAACAAAGCTACCATGACGATGATGATGATCAGCAACAAACCTTCTTCCGGCCCTCCTAGTTTTTCTTCTGCAACTGCTCCTTTACCTTCTTACAGAAACTGTTCTTTTCCAGTCCCTGCCTTTCTTCAACAATGCTTTCTCTGTGGGCAGAAACTCTTGCCTGGAAAAGATATATACATGTACAAGTAAGTAAAGTGTTGTGCTGGATCTCTGTGACATGTTTCTGCTAACCTTCGAGACTTCATCTTTTCTTGTTTGTGTGCAAAACCCAGATCTTTATAATCTCCTTTTCTTTTGTTTGTGTGCTAAAAAGTTTTGATTTGGATGTTGGCTAAGTATGTTCTTGATTTGTTGTGTGTAGAGGGGACAGGGCTTTTTGTAGCGTGGAGTGCAGGTGCAGGCAGATATTTATGGACGAGGAAGAGACAATAAGGAAAGAGAACTGTTCATTCTCTGCAATGAAACCAACTGCTGCTGCTGCTGCTTCTTCCTCCTCCTCCTCCACTAAAAGCACTTCTACAACTCCTGCATATCGTCACCGCAAAGCCACAAGAAACCGAGCGGGTGGTTTTGCTTACTGAGAGGGGGGAAAGGGAGGCCTCGATGGTGCTGTTTTTTCTTCTAGTTTTGCCCTTGTTACTTTTTTGTAATGACATTTCTATCCTTTTTCGTTTGGGTAAACTATGAAGCTGACTAGGGCTTTTAATTAACTTTTTAGCCCCCGCATACCTACGGGCATAGTTTACAAACCAGGCTTAACCCGGGAATATTCCACGTAAGAAATAGATAAATACTATGCATGTTGTAAATTTTAAAGGATTTTTATTTTTATTTTTATTTTTATCCTTTAGTAAAAAAACATTTTTTTTACTGTGGACATATAATATTTATATTATTAGATTTTTAATTCCACTTGGAAAAATTAATAACTTTTAGTGTTTATATAATGAATTTTAATATAAGTTGATAACTAATCAGGAAAAAAAAAGGGGAATCGCCGGCGCAAGGTTAAGGTTAGGCCGAGCTAGAATAAAACCTCCAATTCCCTCGCCGTAGCTATATTTAAGAGTGTTTGTTGATGCTATACAAATATTTTATTTGAAAATAGGAGTAGAATAATTAATGCAAAATGGTGGATTCATTTGAGATGCGCATGTTAGTGTAGGCTTGTAGAGGGAATAAGCACTGAGAGGACGCTGTGCGCTGGTAAGGGAACAATTTTGATGGTGCTAAAGCTAGTAGTGGTGAATCAAGAAGAATTTGTACTTGGAAAAAAAAAAAAAAAAGGAAAAAAGAAGAAGAAGAAGAAGAATTTGTACTTGTGGACAATTGTATGGTACCCATTGGCAAACCAAAATTACCATCTAGAACACTGAAGAAGAAGGTTCTCTTATTAGAATATTTCTTGCAAAAAAAACCCTTTGTTTTATTTCTATGTCACCATATGCCTGCGTTCTTTCCTGCCTTTGTTTTGTTTTGTTTGCTTGCAAAAAAAATGCAGAAAATATGAAGGTTTGATTGTAAAATTGACATAAAATTGTGAAACCTGGCTTGGCCGGTGAGTGGGTTGACACGAGACTCGATCGGTTTGAGTTAAATAAAAATTGAAAAAATCTAGTCACTTTGATTATTAATCTATTAATTTTTTTATCAAAATAATATTATTTTAATTATTTTTAAAAGAATCTTAACACCGAATTAACCTTTTTAAACCCACCCACGGTCCAGTTTCAAAACTATAAAATATGTATATTAACAAAAATTCTAAAATGCCTAGGGAAATCACATTACACTTAGTCACAGGAAACTATTGATTGCTGCAGCAAAATTATATTTTTGTCATTTGAAGAACAAATAGTCTACCTTGATGTTAGGGATAATTTGATTTTTTTTTCTAATGATCCATTGATACTAAAAATTTACCGGGGGTTATATGTACCTTTCAACTTTTTCTAAAACAGTAAATAACTAATTTACCTCTAGGTTAAAAAAAAATTAAACTATTGGTGAAAGGTATTTATATCTTTTTATTTTTTAGTATATAGTAAAAATATATTTTTGCCATTGGAATAAAAAATGTAAGACATGTCCAGATGCATTTCCATCATTTTACATCAATTTTTTTCTTAAAAAAATCAAGATTCATGAATAATTTTTATATTAAAAACTGTTATTACTTGTTTTCTATGTACTAGCGCGTGGGAGGTGCTCGCGCTTCTCCTAGTAGCCAAACCTATTTTTCCACCGTGTCATTGGAAGAACCATCACGTCCTCTCTCCTCTCGGTGTAGCATGTGACAAGGACGGATAAAATGTTTTGCGTGATTGTTTTTTTTTTCCCTCTCACTTCTCCCCCCAATAATATTCGTCGTTTGTCTTTGCTTTTGGTATTTTATTTTTAGTCATTGTTCTTTTAATTTTTATTTTTTATTCTTGATATTTTTATGAGAGTTTTGTTTATTTTCAATGCAGTCCTTTTATTTTAATGTCATATATTATGTTTTTCAATTCGGTTCTTATTTTTTTTATTCTTTTTCTTAACCTTTTTGTTAAAGTTGAATTGATTTTCAGTTCCATCTTTCAATCACGGTTTATAGTGTATTATTTTTTTCTAATTTGATCCTCATTTTTTTGAATTTTTTTATTAAAGTTATTTTTCTTTTCAATGTAATCATTCTATCAAATGTTTTTTGTTTCCCTCCTATTTGTTTTATATTTTGACTTTCATCCTTCAACGTTTGAATTGTTTGGGATTGGACTTCATATTTTTTTTTAATTTATGGTACTTCCGGTCTAATGACCTGGTTCATAGGTTTAAAATGTTAATGTAGATCAATATCTTTTTTGTTTTGCTCAATTTTGTTTCTGATTTTATCGTTCAACATTATTTTTTTTAAAAGATTGGCTTTATGGTTTTTTTTAAATTTATTTTATGTTAAGTTATCCTGGTCTCATGATATAGACCACGAGTTAACTCAGGTTGACTTGTCTTTTATTACCCAAGTTATATGTTTATCACGTTAACTCGGGTTGTTTTTTTTATCCCAATTTTTTAATCCAAATTTGCACTTCCAAGGTTTTCTATCCAAGTTATAGTGATCTTTTTTTTTTAAAATAAAAATCTTGTTCTTTTACTATCATTGCCTATTTTTCTATATCATCTAATTAAAATATAACCAACTTATTAAATTTAATTGGGCCTATAACCTATGTCGTTTGTTTTTTTAAACGTGCTTGTAACACCTAGACTATCATTGTCTTTTTCTTATTTTTTAATTCTAATTTTAGATTTTATTTTAATTAATACCTTTTTTTTTAATAATTTCTTAACTTATGTTTCAATTAATATCCCTCTTCTATTTTTTTTTCTTGTGTTAGCCTTTTTTGCATAAATGTTTTTTGTTTTAAAAAATTATTTTATATGTATTTAATTTTTAAAGATATTATTTTAATTTATCTATAATTGTTTTATGTTTCATATAGATAAACTTTATTTTTAAAAATAACTTTATTTTTATTCATTTATTTACACAAATAATTATCGATTTATTTAATTAAATAATTGCATAAGCCTTTCTATTTATATTAAAAATTTTTTATATAAAAAACATGTCAAAAAATTTTTTTTTATATATATATATATATATACACAACCCAACCTACAATAAAATACAAGTCAAATAGCTTTTGTGTGTGTGTGTGTGTAAAATGTACACGCGCACACACACATGGCAAGTTAGAGAAGAGGGTGGTGGGTGGCAGGCATAAAGTCACTGGATTCTGTCCTCAGACTAGCAAGGTGGGCACGAAGGTATTGATATTGGAATTTAAAAGAATAAGAAAAGGTGTTTGGAATTAGGAACTTGGAATCTTTTATAGTTTCCCACGTGCCCATGCAGTCATGAAAGCTGGAACCCTTGCTTAGCTATGAAGGGCAAACCATACATGGGAAGGTGGGAGAGTATTTTATATGGTGCTATATGCCACCACCCTCCCTGGAAAGCGACAGCTGTGTTCTTGCACCACCCTGTCGATAATCCGATTTTTTATCGGTTCCGAGATGCATTCCAGACAAAACTGTATCACAACTCTTTCTGGGGATCTTCGACCTTTAATCTATGTACAGGTGAACAGAGATTAGTTAAAAATCTATCCAGTCAAACTCTTCAAAAATACAAACAAAGAGAGATTCATCTTCAGGCAGAGCTTTCGCAGTGACAGCTGAGCTCGTGCATATTCACTTGTTCTTCTCTACACGTGACTTGACCATTTTCTTATTACTTTTCAGTTTTGAACACTCAGGGATAAATGATATTTTAGTTTATATCCAAGTCTTTGAATCAACAGCTTCAACTTCCCTGATGAAAGAAGCTACTCATGATAATTCAATGCAGCCAGCATCCACACGATGAATAACTATGACGAAAGTACTATCCAAAGATAAAAGCAGCAACTCAGTTGACTGAGCGACGGAGATTCATACCCACAGGTTCAAAACCATTTTAAGTGTGATCAAATATACATGTTAGGCACAGGAAATTCTGGCTAGAGTCTTTGCATGCCAGGAAGTTTCAATTAATACATACAAGCACTAGCTATAGCATCATGATCATAAATGCATTATCGGCATAGTTGTGATCTCCGTGACCATCAGGATCAACCAGATTTGAATAGCAAAACAGCTTTCTGGTCCAAATAGAAATAAACAAAGTGGTTCGTCTCATGAGTCACATATGAACCTGTATTTCAGGAACAAAATGAAAACAGAACAAAAGTTACTGAACTTTTTCATGAAACAAGTTACACGCAATCCAATTTCCCTCAAAGGATCAAAATGTATCAGTGAGGATGGAAAGCAAGGCATTTTCTTTACCAATCCAGTAAGATAAACTAAAATGAAGCGAGAACAGTTAGCCAACACAGTGTGCACAGTCCAATTAAGATGCACCAATCTCAACAAACATGGGATACATATTCTCGAAGCAAGATGATGGGACGTCTAGTACTACTAGACAGGGATCACTCTCATGTTTGAGCATCTAACCGCTAATTTTCCTCTGTAAAAGAGATATGCAAGTGGCAGTGTTAGAACTAGTATAGAAATCTTACACAAATTCTCATTTACAATTTCTGGAAACTCAGAACATGTTCATGAATACGCAAAGTGCCATTCTCGGTTGTGATCTGGGTGAAATTGAAACCAACAGATGCATTCGTGCACATTTACTTGAAAGAGAGGACAGATAGCGCGATGCTCTTCCCACCTTGGCCCACAATTAACAATCCCTTTCCTTATTTAATTCCCACTTATGCATCATCTTTTTTTTCCCCTACCCATGTTTGTTTATAAAAATAAGTATTTTACAACTGAAATTATTAGCTCCAAAAGAGAAATCATTCTAGAAGTTATATTTGGAAAGAATAAGAAGCTGGGCTGGGCTTAAACTCAAGTTGGACAACAAGAAAATCAGAACGGATTCAGGCTGATCAGAACATACTGCAACCTGATTTTAAAACTAGGCAACAAACTAGTATATGGAAAGCTATATCCAATCCAGGCAACTAACCAGTAGAGTTTTCTAGTAAAATCCTACTTAAACACTATATTTCTCCACAATCTGACGTCGTTCTTCTTTCTCATATTTATCTATATATTTGTTAGACAGCACCAAATGATCCGAGATGCAGCCCAACTGGAGGCAGTTTTTAAACCAAAGCAAGTCAAATACCTTTACCAGTAACTGCGAGATATATACCTATCTTTACTTCCTTTTTTTTTCTTTTGCATAAATTGAAACTGTGAGATAGTTTGAGTGTAAGCTGAGATTTGAGTCAATATCCTATTTCTACTAATCCACAAAATATATGACTTTAAATAATCATAATCTTTTTCTGTACACAGAAAAAAGGCATCACTTCAAACAAAAATCTCAAGAGCTTTGTTTGAATTTAACATATAATGCCCCTAATTGATTAACTACTTTAATTGTTTCTTACACAATTGAGTTCCAGCACAAGCTCTGTTCAATAAGAGGTCCATCATGGATCCTCATGCTGTGAAAATACAAACAATTTTGCTGCGCTACCTCTAAAGTAGTTGATTAACAGCCATCTGAAGCAAAGAAAATAAATTTTCTTTTTCCACCATGTGCATCTCTTGAACATGGATATACCAGTTTCACTCTAACCCCATGTCAGCATGAACTGAACATTGAGATCCATCACGTTGAAGATTAAATATCCTTGTCAAACTATCAACCATGATATATTTGACAGCCAAATGAGCTATACAAACACTTCAATTAGGCTAAACTTTTAGCAAGCAAAGCCAGAGTCTTATTCTCAAGCAAATGAGATGTCTCTCTGACTTTGTGCAAATAACAATGCATAATTACAATCTGTTCTAAATTACATGCTATGCCTGATTAAAATCTTTAGGGAAGCCAAGGACTACGAAACTTTTACATGCAGAAAATTAAACAGGAAAAAAGAACGTTACAATAATATAGACTCTTTTCAGATAAACCAATACATTAACCTTCATGCAAATGAAATCAAATCACATTATATTCATACAAGAATTTCATAAAAAGAAGCTTAAGTGGGCTTCTGAATATTTTGCTTTGTATTGATTTACTCAATAACACCTCTCAAGAGTTGCTTTTTATCATGCAACATCTTCAGAGGTTGTTTCAAAATTCAATAGCATGTATAGATTATTTGAGCCATTTTATTGAAGGTGTAGGCCATGCCTTGCCAATAACAAATGATCATAGTCTTGCCATTATCAATTTTGCACAAACAAACAACTTACGGACAATGAATTAATAGACATTAAATGGCCATAGTTAGAGCTCAACTGCAGAAGGGGAAATACATGCCACATGAAAGCACTGAGAACATATATTATCACTTGAAAAGTCAGTTGATGTCAGCAAAATCCACTCTCCAACCATTAGATCCCCATTGGGATAAGATCACCCAGAAAGATCAAACAAGAACAGCCAAATTCTAAGGCAGACAACAACCTAGCCATTTAGCAAACTAGTTAATTAAGTTTTATCCAAATAATTGAATCCAAACCAGCCTATCACTTCACACAGTCAGAGCCCCAACAACACCTCAAACTGAAAACACAATCAAGTTTGTACTCATCCCTAGTTATCCCTAATATCATCGTCACAAGCAAAACCTAAATTAGTACAATTCCTTAATTCCTAACCAAATCAATGGCTCAAATCCAATTACAGCCCACATCTCTTAATAAGCTATCAACACACAATTGAACCATAGCTTATCACATCCCCTTTGCACCGCAATTACATTATCACAATCAACTATGCCGCCTCTATAACAGAAAGAAACATGTTAATATAGTTTAATCTAAGCCTAGATCTGTCTTCCATATTATTTTAACAATATGATAACATTACCCACCCAGTAATTATTGAACCTAAATATATACCAAAAGCATAGATCTTTAACAAAAACACTCCAAACCCCAAAAAAACAAATGTACTCAATCAATTCTAACAAGAAAAGCAGCCACGAAAATTAAAAAAAAAAAGTGAAAATGGGTTACCGAAATTGCGACCAACAATGCAATGCCAAGTGGGTCCATGCTTCTTATCAAACTCCTTCTTTATATGCTCTGCTACATCCTTCTCTACATTGTTCCTCTCAAATGCCTAAAAATAACAATTAAAAAAAAAATTACCCAGAAAGCAAAATCAAAATCAAAATCAAAAACAAAAACAAAAACAAAAACAAAATTATCAAGTAGAAACCCAGTTTAAGAAAAAAAGAAATTAAGTGAGAGAAAGAGAGCTAACTGCGATGGCTATATCAACAGCTTCTTTTTGCATGTCATCTTTCATGTCAGCATTCTTGATGATGATCTTTTTTCCGGGAGGGGCTGCTGCAGCCGGTGATGATTTCCGGTAATAAGAGTCGTTTTCGACCTTCACACCTCCGGTGATGCTTCTTTTCATGTCTTCACTGTTCATTTTCTTTGCTTTGTGGTTAAGTTTTAGGGAATTTGTTTTTTTTTTTTTGATAGAGAGGGGAGAGCTTTATGAAGGAAAAGGGAAGTAAGATGTAAGCTGTCTTCTTGTTTTCTGTCGAGTGGGAACACTGAACTCTGAAAGTGAAGTGTGGGATTTATTTGATGATTTTACTTTGGTTTACTGCTACATGTGGTCCCTGTACTTTTGACATTTTCTCAATGCAGTCCTTGTATATTAGGTTGCTCTAATAGCTTCAAAATCCACTTCAAATGAGATTAGATGCTGAAGACGAAAATCCATGTCATTTGGGACATTACTTGGACAAATTCTGTTCTCCTTTTCCACCAAAATACTGCAACATCCCATCTTCAAGCACAAGATCAAGATCTGTGAATAGAAAATGATCACAACCATGATGATCTTTTGTATTTTATGTTTAATTATAAAATGAATCAATGGAGATTTGAGAGGAACACTTGTTACTGCAAAGTAAAGCTTAAAAAGGGGGGGAATATATTAGTAGTAGAGAATATTAGTTAAAAATTAATAATATTTGGTTGGCTATAGTTATTAGATGGTGGAATATTAGTGTATTGCCACCAACTTGAACAATATAATAAATAGTAGCTATGATACCATTTATGATGTTTAGTAGTAGTAGTAGTGGTGGTGGTGGTAGAGGTAGTGGTATAATGGTAGTGATAGTGGTGATGGTGGTGGTAGTATAGTGGTGGTGGTGGTGGTGGTGGTGGTGGTGGAGAAATAGGATTAACGTTGATGGAAATATAACATAATGGATCAAAAGAGAATTGGCTGTAACTCATTAATTTCCTTACAAAATAACCTCATTGTTGAAATAATATGATTCAATCAATTTTTACTTAACTAAAATACATCCCACCACATAAAAATATAGAGGCCAAAAACTTCCAAACATCATTACAAAAAAAAACAAAAAAATTCAAAACTGGTTTGCTATAGGCATCCATACATCACTACTAGAATTTTTAGGTTTTTCAATGGATTATTTAATTGATATTTATACTCTCAGTCTGTCGGTAAGAACTTTATTGATAGGCTCACGGATAGAAATACTCCATTAGAAAAACTCTCATTGGTGATTTGTGGTTTGTTGGTGCGTCTGTCGGTAATAATTTTACTGATGAAACAAATTGAAAAACAAAGCAATTAAAATTCAAAAATTTATTCTCATATGAAAAAGATTCCAACAACAATATTCACACAATTATTAAGAACAGAAAAAGTAAAAAAAAAAATTAAAAATAACAAAGATAATGCAAAAAAATAAACAAAAAAAAGATAAAACAAAACTTTTTACCTTAATCCATTGATGATCTCGTATTTAATGGACACCATGAACAATGCAATTGAGAAGTGAACTATTCCAAAGCTCTTAGAAAATACCGACGAACATTAATTATCGGTGATCCTATATATAATGGACAACATGAATAGTGCAATTGAGAAGTTAAAAGTTCCAATGCTCTCTTGAATGTACTGATGAATTTAATTCGTCGTGATACCCTCTGTATTGAACACAATGAACAATGATAGGGAGAAGGGAACAATTCCAATGCTCACTGGAATATACCAATAAACTTAATCCATCGGTGCATCTATTGATATTTTACATTTCATATATATTTCTATCGGTTTAAAATATTTTTCATTACTAGATTGTATCTGTATTCCTTATCTATCTACCCTATAAATATTTAAAATCACAGCAACATACATAACATAATAACACCAGTTCTGTGTATAATAATAAAATCATATAAAATAAATGTTTCCTTGTCATTTAATAATAAAGTAACATCATTGTCATTACATTAAAGTTAATTTCATCCATAAATATTCCATTATAGTTTATGGCATTACAAATTCATGTTGTAAAAATTAATCACAATAGTCTTCTTGTTATTATTCAATTTCATCATCGTCATCTTTATCGCAATCTTCTACGTTGATTTTATCGTTATCATCATCTTCATCAACTTGTGTATGTCCGTTGGTTCTCAAAACATCATTTAACTCCTCAACGTCAACATCAACAAAAGTATTCTTGGTGATGCAAAAATTTGAATTTTCTTCTAAGTCATTAGACGAAGCAACTCAATATGGATCAACTAACTAATCAAGTTGAAAGACATCATCTCCCATAGTTAATTTATCGTTGCCATCCTGAACAACCTAGTTATGACCACTGGGTTTGGTTTTCATTACAAATAACCAATCAACTCTTAAACGATCCTTTTTAAAGGATGAAGTATGTGTGTAATAAACTTATTGGCATTGCTTGGCGAAAACAAAGACATCATTGATGTTGCGGAGTCTAGCCTTTGTATTATTTTTGACCAAATCATGATGAGGATCTACTATGATTTCTCTGTCAATGGTATCATACCAATAACAATTGAATAAAAAGTCTCTATTCTACTCGCTATGATATTGCAATTCAATGACCTCTTCTAACTTCCTATAGTAAGCAACTTCAAACTTATTAGAAGTCGATCCATTAACACAAACCCCACTATTATATGTCTTTTTTTTTATCCTGACTATATTCTTCAGTATGAAACACATATCCATTGATGAAATGCCCGTTATAACATTTCACTTTTCTTTCAGGACCCAGACTCAATAAAAATAAAGTAACACTAACATTCCCTTCCAATTGATAAATCTGATACATGAAATATAACCATTAATAGTTAATGAGAAATGTGTATTGAAATTAAATATCCCAAGAGATAAGATTAATTAAATAGTCCGTACATGTGTTTTGAATCACATGGAAAATTATTCATATTGTAATCGAAATATTTAGAATTCAGTCAGCTGTGAGTTTTGGGATACTAAAAATTGATGATGTTGCATACAAGAAATTCTACAATCTATCAGTTTTATGATATTATAAGAGATAAATTGTTTGAAAGCAACGACATGCTAAGTATTATATTTACTGAATAAAAGGTCTTAGTTCATCGTAGTTAAACAACACATAATTATATCTTGTCTGAATTCTATTTCTGTTAAATATCTGCCCCTCATAATATTTTTTTTGGTACGGGTCATCAAGGATGGAAGAATATTGATAAGTTCCCACTCAAAGACACTTCCCCACCATCGTCATGCCTTGTAATGTAGTTGATTCTTGTTCTTAAGTGAGGTTTGAAATAATATGAGATAAATGTTGAGATCTCTTCAACAATATATGCCTTGCATATTGAAGTCTCAACATGCGCCTTGTTTTTTACTTTTCTCTTATGGTTGAATAAGTATCTACATGAAACTAAATAAATGTTTTAAATTTTAAAAAAGATGATAAATTTTTAATTACGATGCATGTGTAATTCCTAACATCTCAAATGGATACATTCATCTATAATGGACTAGACCTTCAACTTTTACATATTGCAGTCTCAACATGCGCCTTGTTTTTTACTTTTCTCTTATAGTTGAACAAGTATCTGCATGAAAGTAAATGAACGTTTTGAATTTAAAAAAAGACAATAAAATTTTAATTACGATGCATGTGTAATCCCTAACATCTTGAATGGATACATCCATCTATAATGGACTAGACCTTCAAATTTTGCCTCAAATGATAAATATATGGCTAGATGCTCAATTGAGTCGAAGAATAATGAAGGAAATATCATCTCAAGTTTGAAAATTATTTAAACGATATTCATTTCAAGTCTCTCTATGTGTTGTGTCTATAACTTGTTGGAGCATATATCTCTAAAGAAGTGACTAATCTTCATGAGTGCATTTTATATCCTCCTTAGCAATAAATCCCGATAAGCTAGTGAAATGAGTATTTGCATAAACACGTGGTAGTTATGACTCTTCATTCCATACAATTTGCAATCCTTTAAATTCACCAACCTTGATATGTTTGAAGCATGTCCATTAGAAAAACAAAGACTCTTAAGCTAATAGTAGACAAGTAACTGTACATTCATGTCTAAGGCAAAGCTAGCTTTGGGGTTTGTGACCTATGAACCATCATAAACCAACTCCATATTTTTACGGTGACAAAACAAAGATATATCCATTCTAGCCTTGATGTTGTCTTTTTTTTTTCCATTTCACGTCCATAATCGCGTTGAAAATATTTTCAAACATATTTTTTTCAATATACATGACATCAAGGTTATGGCGGAGAAGATTGGTTTTCCAATAAGAAAGCTCTTAGAAAATTCTTTGCTTTACCCAATTGTGGGTCAAACCAAAACCAGGAAACTTCTACTTATCGGATTGAAAACCAAACACAATGTCATCATACTCTGTCACCACGTCATACAATTCTTCACTCGACGGTAGCGGCAGTGCAACATCCCCTTCAACTTTACCAACAAAAAAGTCATTTATGTTTTTTCTGTATTTGTGATCTGTTGGTAAGAACCGCCAGTACCAATAAAAAAGATGCTTTATCGTTATTTGTTAAAGTAAAGGCCTTATTATTTTCCATACAATATGGACATGCTAGTTTGCCATGCGAGTTCCAACCAAAAACCATTCCATACACAGAAAAATCATTATTAGTCCACATCAAAGCTGTTTTGATCTAAAAATTCTGTTCCCTTGATACATCATAAGTTAACACAACCACTTTTACCTATCAATCAATTGTTGAAGACAAACATCTATATTCTAACCTAGATTATTAGGATCAAGAATGATTGTAGATGAAAACATGAACTCCAGCCTCATACACATCCCCAATAACAAGTTGTAAATCGTGAGTATCACCGACCAACAAGAATAAAGAGCAACAAATGACCTAAATGGATTGAATCTGTCTGTACATAACCTAAAATGCACATTCTTTCATTATATTAAAAAATGATGATGCACCCTATTAAAATATTTTCAGGCTTTACCATCAAAAGGGTGCATCATCACTCCATCCACCGCATCATGTGAATGATGCAGTGTTATGTACTTAAGAGTCTTTGGTGATATAAATAACCTTTGCAGTTTAGGTGTGATTGAAAAATATCTAAGTTTTTTATATATGACAAGAGTCCTTCCCTTGCCAGTTCTGGGTTTATAATGAGCATGCCTGCATGTTCTGTACTTGGTCAAATCTGTATTTTCAAGGTAGTACAACATGCAGAAGTTTAAAAACATGTTAATTTTCTGGTATCCTAGGCTGAGGGGTCTCATCATTGCTTTAACAACATAAAAGTTCTCTTTCAGCCTATTCCCTTCAAGTAAAATGCTTCTGATCCATTCGACAATTCTATTGTAACTGGCCTCACTCAACCTATGATTTAATTTAATGGTGAACACTTGTGCAATGATAGATAATTTACTGTGATTTGTGTACCTATCCCATAATAGTTCGTCAAAGTCTTTCAAAATATAAAAAAACCTGATCGCATTTGCATTAAGTTCTTCATCTACGATTGAACATTGACTAGTATAACCCTGATTCATTCTCATTGCATCCATAATCATATTCCTATAAGGATTACTATTGTCATCTACAACTCCATGCATGTTGCTAGAATTAGAAGTTGACCTAACGATCTTTTTTACCATGGTCTCGTGAGGAACATATAGTTATCCATGTGCAAACTAACACATGTATCTTTTAATAAACCTTTTTTTTATATATAGAAGATGCATCATTACAACAACTAGATCAAGAAACTTTTTATTTTCACATCTTTTACATGGATATCTAATATCATCTCCATTAATATTTCTCGGATTAAATAGTGTATAATTAATAAAACCCTGAACTCTATTACAATAGTCCATCATATGCAACCTTTCGGGTGAATCTCGATACATCTATGAACAATCATTCATTACTTATATCAAACCTATATAGAATATTGATGACAACATGTATTAATTAATCACATAAACTAAATAAATTTATAAACATTAGTTTAACTCAAACTTATTCAATCTGTTTTAATAATACTCTTAATTCATTATCAATTATCTACATAAATTCTAATTTCTATACATTTACCAAAAAATTCAACTCAAGAATAAAATCGACAAAATATAAAACAAACCTGTTAAATAAGCCACTATTTATTTCATCTCATAACATTCAAGTCACAAATTAAAAATAAATTTCATCAATTTACAAACAAATATAATTTTACAAAATCTTAAACAAACCCTAACATGTATAAATTATATATTCATACAACAAATTTCTATGGGAAAAAGCTATAAAACAAGTAAACACTCAAACAAAATACATATACTACAAAAATATACAATAAAAATTAACATTTTAAAATTGAGTTCAAATAGAAAATGAGTACTTTTGCTTACTTGAAGTGAAGAATCCTCAATAAAATTTGAATCAAAATAGGGATGCTGACAAACTGAGTGTTGGGGTAGCTAAATTTGTAGTGGAAGTTTGATTTGTGATAAAATTAGTGGGTGTGCTGTTTGTTGCAGAAAAAAATAAAGGAAGAAGAAGAAATGAGGTTCGCTCGTCAGGTCATAAATCAAATATTACAAACAAATTTATCGATGAATTTAAATCTGTTGGTAATTTGATCTGTAAAAACGACACGTCATCGTATTTCTTGACCTTTTTTTCATTCTTTTTTTCCCCACCGTACTTCTCTCAGTATATATTGAGAGAATATTTTTGTCAGTGTTTACTGATGAATTTAATAAGAGAATATTCAATTGATAAAATTCACCACAATCTACTGATAATTTTTTTTTTATCAATGTTTCTATTTGTATTTGTTAATTTTCTAGTAGTGCATTGGAAAACAAAGAAAGACTTGTTCGTAAGACTTTACCAGAGAGAAACATTTCCTCTAGTTGTGTTATTCTGCATTAAGTATTTGTTCATTTTAAAAAAATAAAAATAAAAATAAAAATGATATTAAAGTTAAGATAGCGAGAACTTTTTTATTTTACGTTTATATTTAAAGAAAAGAAAAGAAAAGAAAACTAGAGTGATAGGTGGGTTTCCACACTTTTATTTGGGGTGTCAAGTATTTAGTAATAATCTTGTTCAAACGTCAGGTTATGATATAGCTTATTGTGGTGAAGGTTCAGGTTATGCTAGGATTTAGAGAGCTCGAGGATCAAGCTATGGAGCAAGAGGATTGGATCAAGTGAGGTCCATGACTTTTGGGTTCATGCTCAATACTAGTTTTGATGTGCTCTGCAAAGGCTTGGATTAACCTAGGATTGGGTGTGTACACTGTAGACTTAATTATGGCTAGTATAGAACAGTTTGTGTTTAAACCCCAAAGCGTTGTGATCTGTTTTAGGATAACAGTCTTTAGGAAGGAGTTTACCCCATGAATAGGAACAAGACCACTTAAGGGTACATTAAGAATATCCAAGTTCAATTTTGAGAGATATCTACATTTACTTCTTAATAATCACGAATTCGAGTCTTCAGATAACTACTAAAAATTTAAATGGTTATTAACTTCAGAGCTTGTAAGCATGCTAGCCTGAATACTTATGTTAATAATAATAAAAAATATCCAAGTAGTATAAATGTGAATCCTAGAAACTTGAGTTTCAAACTAAAAGTGAGGGCATTTTTTCAAAAAAAGAAAAAAAAGAAAAACTATCAAGCCAGACAAGTTTTTATTATCTGTGATTTTCATATTTCTTTCCTTTGTTTTTTTAAAGTTAAAAAGGCGACTATAGATGGCCAGCTCTGATGGCATATCCTTGTCTTTAATACGTTTAATGTGCTTTACAATGCTAGGTTCCTACCTGGTTGTAGGGGGTGGAGTTTTGGTACTGTATCATC
>Ga0325414_1002373_pt1 | contig 19027 bp, 10 predicted proteins | sample PopdelMetagenome_8_FD_206183 | JGI IMG/M metagenome (GOLD analysis project Ga0325414, IMG submission 206183) | Populus deltoides microbial communities from Bellville, Georgia, United States - Leaf-PdKOR-R3 | ecosystem: Host-associated > Plants > Phyllosphere > Phylloplane/Leaf | place: USA... | reverse complement strand
ATGTGTTAAAAAAATTAAAAAAATAAAAATTATTATTTTAATATATTTTAAAATAAAAAACAATTTAAAAAAGAACTACTGCATACCAAATATTGCGTGAGAGTAACGAATAGAGTAATGCCAACTCACCTCAGGGTAACAAGTTTGACGAACAATTGTCTGATTGTGTGTATTTACCAGAACTTCACAGGACACTCTTGCCTGTATTAATTAAGATAGAATTAAGACAGCACCTTTGATATCACTAAACACAAGGAATCAATAGAAGTAGATCATGTAGGTTAATTACTACATTAAGTTCTAGACAACACATGCGCATGCAATCTTCATCACCTGGGATCATATATAGGCAGAGAAGTTATTACAAGCACATGATATGACAGAAGAACTGGAAAGTATGAAGGGAAAAGAGGAAGAAAGAACCAGTTTTGACAGCTTCAATAAGCTAAATTTGTCAAATATAATACAGTCTAAGGCCTAGAACAATTCAGTATATTAGCCTAATAATTTGATCAGGTCTTCAAAGCTTGGTGCATTTTACAATGACTTGTGCTCGGCCCCAGTAAACTTGGCTTTGGAGTAACTTGGGTTTAGATTAATATACAGTCACAACTGCCATGCGCATTACCTTAATCAATTTTGAGTCTCTAACCAATAAAAAACTTCAAAACTTTAGAAGAGAATAGAAAAACAGAGTATTACCTTCAAAGGGAACCCGAAGAACAGCAAACCAAGCTTGCCAGAAACCTCAGTGACAGTATCAAACGGGACCGTACCCCTACCCAAGTCCTCAAGCAAGGACACAACGTCAGACAAAACACTGATCCCCCTTAAATCTATTTCAGCATCCACGTAGGATGATCCTAGTGCCCTCACGTGTCCATGATCGGATCTCGCGTGACCCAGTCTCTTCCCTTTGTACTTTACAGCAACATCAAGACTTCTAAAATCCATGGAATACACATCGACGTTGCGTACTCTTAAAGTAACATACAAAGATAGATCAATATTAATTATGGGCAAGGTGTGTATGCGTATCTTGTCTAGGCGCAGCCCTACGACCTTGATCATGGGATCGGACGGCCAAAAAACATAGACAAGTGCTGAAAGGAGGAGGAGGAGGAGGAGGAACACGGTAGTTATCATTGGCCATCGGCGGCAGAACGGAGTGGTGAGGTGGCGGTAAAAAGGTAACACAACACACCCTTCTTCATGCTGACATGGTATTTGAGCATAGCAATGAGTTGGCGATAGTGGTGGTTCAGTACTCTTGGGAGGAGCCATGAGCGGTGCTGTGGAGATGGGGAGGAGAGGGGGAAAGAATTTTGGCGAGGAAAGTGAGTTGTGGGTGTCGGGTTTGGTCGTTTGCTCTTTAAAGTGATGTCATGATGTTGGGAAATTGTAGAGGGGACTTCCTGGTTGTTGGGACTGTTTCTCGGAGTTATTTGGACTCTGTAGGGACATGAGAATGATGAGATTTGTTTCTTACGTGAAGGTCATCATCATTTCTATTGCTTTTCTGGTGTAAGTGATGACCAGCACTGTAATTTTAGCAACACGTGCGGAGTTCGCGTTTTTATTACTTAAAAGGAAAAAAAAAAAATAACACATCTCCAATTGTAAAACCCATTTAAATAGATTTTTTAATGGTGTAATTATAGTTTTTTATATAAATTCCAATTAAAATTGTATTTTAACCACTTATTTTTATTTTAATATATTTAATTTTAATACTTTTGATTTTTTTTGAAAAAGTTATGGAAATGATTAATATTAATACTTATTTTAAAATTTATTTTAACAACTATATTTAAAATAAAAATATTTAAAATATTTATTTATTTCAAAAACATTGAACTTAATACATATATTGTATATTGTGATTATATTAATATTATCTAATTACCAAATTACAAATTACTATTATTATTGTTATTATTATTATACTATGTATTTGTTTAACCAAAAAAGTTCAATGTAATTATTTTTATTAAATAGAAGACATGGATCTATTTGTTTTTGCAACAAATTAATTAATATACTTTATGAATATTATGTGAAACGAAAGCATTTACAAAAACAACATATAGTATCTAATGTAGGTAAGTCTAATTAATCTAATAGTTCTAAATAGTCAGTTGTGAATTTATCATAACTAGATCATGTAAAATATCTAGTAAACTCGTTTATAACTTGTTGGACCAAGCTAAACCTAAAAAGAAGCTTGTTCGTGTCAAATACACAACTTGACAAAAAACAACCATAACTTTATAACTATTGAATCATGCTTGAATTTTGCCATATGATTCTAAATTATCAGTTTTAAAGAGAGGCTAATTAGTTGTAGCCAGTCGAGGTCTAAAAGACCCTCTAATTAGGCTATTTGGGCCATTTTGTTTTTCTTTTTTTTTTATTTTAAATTTAATATAGGATTTTATGTTTTCTTTTCTATCTGACTTAAGACTCTAATTTTTCTACCTTCTAAAGGTTGATTTCTGACCTATTTAAGAAGTTAAAACCTCTTAATAAGGTAGACTATATTAAAGAGAAAATTTTGTAATAAAATTACTTTTTTTTATTTTTGGATTTTAATTTCAATTTATGTTGTTTTTCCTATTTAATTTAGGATTTTGATTTTTCTACTTTATAAAGGTTGATTTTTTCTAGCCTATATAAGGAGTTGTAATCTTCTTTTAAAAAAAAAAGATTAGAGAGGAAAATTGTGAATAAGGGTTTTGTATAGACACCTTTTTTTAACAAATTTTTTTATTATTATGCTTGTTGTTTTACTTGTCTTGTTTTAATCTACATTGGTATAAAAAAAAAGTTTAACTTGTAAGTGAGTCAAGGAGCAATATCAAATATGACCAAGACATCATTAAAGTATCTATAAACTAATAATGAAAAGCATGATGTCAAATAACATAAAACCATTAAATTCTCATAACTAGAGAAGGTTCTCTATGAGTTGCTTGTTTAATACTAAGAATACGTGAATAGAACTAGTCATGAGGAAGGAAAAGGAGTTTATAAAAAAGATGTACCACGTAGATACTTTAGAATTCTAATTTTTTTTTAAGTTGGCTTAGTCACTTTGAATCAATACACGACATCAAGATATGTCATCTTTTTAGAGAAAAAAAAATTAGTTGATATGGAACTCATAGAGAGCAATTTACAGTCCATCAAGAAAAACTAGATCAACTTATCATAAAGATGTTTTCATTATAGATGAAACATGATTGTTTTATAGACTACAACCATATCATTCTCTTGCAACAAAGTAACTGGAAGGTAAGAAACAAGACAATGAAAAACTTACAATTATGATTTGCTGTAATAAGAATGGTTATGAAAAAAAAATTATGGTTTTTTTGCAACTATACTGAACCACAATGTTTCAAGAATGTGAACTTAAAAAATATAAATTATAGGTATTAAGCCAATAAATGAGCATGGATGACTAGGATTTGATTCCAAGAATATGTTCAATAACTGATAGAAAAATGGATGGTAAATAAATTCTTTTGATAATTGTCTTGCTCATCTAAAAGCTATTGAAGGTTTAAAAAATATTGAATTATTTTTATTGTCATCCACCACAACATCACAGATTCAACCTTGTGATTCGGGTATTATATTAGTTTTTAAGATGCATTATCATTATTAATTTTATCTAAATGTTTAGAGGGTTATGAAATTAGGATCCCAAATCTAGAGAAGATAAATATTTTAGATACAATGAATCTTGCAATCTTGACTTGGACAACATATGTTCAAACTAGTATAATTACAAAGTATTTTCAATAATGTAAAATAACATGGCTTCAAAGAATCTGGATCAATACTTAGATAATTACAGTGTTTAAAAATTGCATGATCTAATTAAAGAGTTGAAGTTTCGTGATACAATGAATGTTCACTAGCTTTTGAACTACCTAGGAGAAAACAAGGCAACTTCAAAATTGTTGAGTAACAAGCAAATTATTGAGAATTTTATAAGAAATGTAAAAAAATATGAAGTTCAAGATGATAATTTTGTATTAAAGCCTATATTGCACAAAGATGCACTCAAAGCAACAATTACATTACATAATTTTCTCATAGGCCCAAAGAACACTATACCAAAGCTTTTTAATGCACTAAAAATGGTTAAAGATGAGATCCTAAGAGACATCAATTTCAAGAAAAAACAAGTAACATTGGAATCATATTTTACAAAGGTTCCTAATTGAGTCATATATATATATATATATATATAACTCAATTTATTGATTGGAATCATAATTTTAATGTACAAGGAGATTATTGATTTATATATCAAGTGAGACCTATGTTCTTTTAATATATTATCTTACAAATTTAATGAATTATTAATTTACCATAATGATCCCAAGTTAAGATTGACTAGAAATATTATTTAATTATAGTTATTAATTTATCTAGTGTTAATTTATTGAGATTATACTAAATTTAGTATATGGATTGTGGGATATAAAAAGAAGAGGATTATCCTTGTTATATAGATAAACAAGTAGCATGTCAAAAAAAAAAATTAATACCCTTGAATGATTTGTTGAAGACTTGACTTGAGATAAATTAATTTTGATTATAAAAATATCCAACATTATAGTGTCAACCTCAATTGCATTATAGTTAGTGAACAAGAAAAAAAACCATGATTTTCATTTTATTTTTTCTTTTCATAGAGTATGTTTGGCCTTTAATTATATTTATTGTGATATGTTGCGTTATGATGTTAAATATATCAAAATATTTGATAATGACTGTCGCACACATTCAACTTCGCAACGATCGTCCTCCTGAACTGGAATCTTCAGGTTGATGGGTGGAAAAAACATGGAATTTTTGTTCTTCCTCAGTAAAAATAGGATGGAGTCACCACTTAGTATTTAGTCACTAGAAACTCTAACTGATCTTATAATCTAGATAAGAAGACTAGTTATGTATAGGGAGGATGTATCACAAAGGTGTTGTTGTGTTTTTTTAAAGATTGGTTTGTCTAAGGTGTAAGAAAAGTTCTTGGTAAGAAGGTCTTTATCTTATCATGTTAAAACCTTACCATTTTAATGTTAAAACATATTTTTTGCATTTTCTTTCAATATTATAAATACATCTTACATATAAGTTCATAATCCTAAATATTCAAACATACAAGATAAATTTTTTAGTATTTTAAAAATATAGGCCAAGTTCTTATAGATTTCATAAATTGTTATTAAATCCAAAAATACTTGCAAATATATCAACAAAACTATTTTTCTTGAATTTTTGTATTTAAAGATGTTAAATCATGCCTTATATTTTTTGTTATGCAAATATGATTATTTATTATCTTTTTTTTTTTAAGAAACTAGGCCATATAAAATTTAAAATAAAGTTATATTTGTTTTTTAAAGAAAAATTATAGTTGTTTTTGTGGAAGGGAACTGATTTAATACCGAAAAAACACCTTGCGTGTAGGTCATAATTTCAAGTATTAAATATAAGAGGGTAAAAATATGTGGAATTCAAAATCATTTGCAAAATAATCTTTCAAAAGTTAAAATTTATTAAAAACTGGACTAAGACCCTACTTGGCAAGACATAAATAAAGTATTTTTGTCAAGCTATTTTTAAACATGAAATCAAGTTAAGATGAATTGTCGTCCATCAACTCAAAACTGAGCAATACCAAAAATCCACACAAATCTTATTAATTTTACGAACTTTGTTCAAATTTCATGATAATTCTTATAAAAACTCAAACATAACTCATGCACCAACATTTCATGTTCAAATAACAATCACAACCCCAAAAAATAAACTCGCAATTCAAAACAAATTATCAAATAAAGAACACACATCAATTCAAATCAAATAATGTCCAAATAGACCAAAATTTATACACAACAATGAGATTTTGTCCCAAAATTCTCAACATTTTATCAATTTATCCAAAAAATAATTTGAGGATATAAATCATGGAAGTTCGTGATATTAAGTTATCCAAAAAATTATTTTATTAGTGTGTGGGTTCACATGCCACAATTCATGAAAGTTCGTTACCTAGTGGATTTGTAGTTCCTCCTCTTCCTCCTCCCTGTGCTGACGATAAACATCACCAATACATGTAAGAACATAAAAATTCCACAAACAGTCTGTTTTATTTCCTTCTTCTCAATCATTTTCTACCCACTACCTCTTATTTTAACCTCTTTTTTTTTCTTTATTGTTTCTCGCTATTATTGATCACCACCGTTATCTTTGGTTGAGTTAGGATGTTGTTATGGTCTTTGGTCAGGTGAAGGTTGTTTGTGGTGGGACGTCATGGCAACTAGTGAAGAGAAGGGTAGCGTACAGATGGGTTTTTTTTTTAATAATGATGGTGGTGGATGAGGAAGAGATAATGGTAAGGATATCGGTTTGTTTGTGGTGAAAAGAAGAGGAGAGACTTCATGATTATTGTTGATGTTGCTATTGGAGATAGTGGTAGGTGAAGCCGTGGTTGCTATAAATTGTGGTGAAGAGGAGAAGGGTCAGCGTGAAATGGGTCAATTCACGTTAAAAGAGGGTTGTTAGGTTTTAAGAGTGAAAGAGAGAGGGTTGTCTTTGTTTTTGCTGTCTGGAAGGTTAAGGACAGACCAATGAGGTGTTGTATTTAACATTACTAGAAAGTTGATCATGACAAGGAAGAAACAAAGGAAACTATTAATCTGTTTTGGCTTTGTCAAAGAGAGGTAGTGGTGGATGTTTGGCTGATGAGCTTGCGATTGAAGATTATGGTAATAGAAGTTGCTAGAGTCAAGTAATGAGTATTAGTTCTCTTAGGGATCAAGAGTGAAGAGAGGCTGATTTGCTCACAATAGAGGGTGAATAGCTGCTAGTTTGCGAAGATACGTTGGATTATGGTGGACAGAAAATGTCTTGAAAGGGAGGTGAAGAGTATATGTTTTTCTTTGTTAATGACACAAAGCAAGATAAACCATGGGGGAAGGAGGTGATAAAACAAAATGAAAATGGTCATTTCTTCTTCTTCTTTTTATATGTGAGGAGAATAAGAGTGGGTTACAATTTTTTGATTTCTTTTATTGGTTTTGGAATTTTTTAAGAGCTATGTTATGGTGTGTGATAAATGCTCTTAACTAATTACAATATTTTTTTAGTGTGTGAGATTCCTTCATTATTTATAGGCAAAATAATTTTTTTTCCTCTCAACTACTTGGTCTCCAAGCAAACTTGGTGTAGATTACCATTGGAGGTTGGAAAATTGAACGACTTGTGGTTTGCAACAACATAGTCTTTAAGGAATTATTCAAAGTTGGAAAAGAGTAGATCTTCAAGTAATAAATCTCTAAACAACTCTATATTTACCTAACAAGATCCTAGAGACTCCTAAATAATTTTGTTTCATAGTTTTCGCTACGTGTATGATATTCAAGAAACCAACAGTTAGTACTAATGAAACTACCCTGCAACCTAGCTTTTCCAGCTCCTTAATAGAACATCAATCCAATCCTCTTACCCCAAGAAGCATCACGCAAGCCGATACATTTGCACCTGTTGGTTATTCATAAAGGTTATTCATAAACTCCTTCATCTGAACAACCAAATATTGTTGATCTCTCTTCTAGTACTGGAGCTTAAAGAAAGCTCAACTTCACTGAAATTTTTTAGAGGATTGGATTGATGAAATAAAACAAAATGAAAATGGCCTCTCTTGTAATTTTTTAGAGAAGGGAAATCATGGTCATTTCTTCTTCTTCTTCTTCTTTTTGTGTGTGAGGAGAATAAGAGTGGGTTATAATTTTTTGGTTTTTTTCTTGGTTTTGGAATTTTAAGGAGCTATGTTAAGGTGTGTGATAAATGCTCTTAACTAATTGCCGCATTTCTTTAGTGTGTGAGATTCCCTCATTATTTATATGCAAAATATTTTTTTTTCCTCCCAATTATTTGTTCTCCAAGCAAACTTGTTGATCAAGCAACCCAAAATCACTTTGGTTTCTCTTTTTTTTCTTTTCACTTTGGTCCCCTTATCCAATTTGTTTTATATTTTTAATGTATCTTATTTTTTATATTTTGATATTTTTAAAAAAGATAGCATCAACATCGATTCACTAAGAAAAATTTATCAATGATTTTGAAATGAGCGAGTTAAAAATCAAACGCGTTGAAAGTAAATTTTTGAATTTTTAATTCTTTTAAAAGATGCTGAAAATTTCAAAAACAACGCAAAAACGTCAAAAATATATTTTTTGGTTTTTTTGTTATTTTTTGGATTTCTCAAAAAAATATATAAAAAAGGATAAAAAATCATGTTATTACAATGAACTATCATGTTATATTGTTAGTAGAATCATTAAAGTTAAAATTAAACATTTTCTTTAAGAAATGATACAATTTCTTTGAAGTTAAATTAATTACTTAATAAATTATTGTCTTTTAAAACATATAAAATATCATAAAAAAATACAAAGTAAAAAAACATTGAATAAATTCTTAATGAATATAACTAGTAAATAATTTCATTAAAATTTATACAAACAAAGAGTTGATATAATTAAAATAAAATAATTAAGGTTGGCTAGTTTTAAAAATCTTAAGGTTATTAACCATTAGTTAATTATAATGTTCAAAAAAAAATTATTAAGGTTATTTAATTTTAAAATATTTAAGGACCTTCTTGTCTTTTAAATAAAATAAAGAACCTTCCAAATTAAAATAAAAATCACTTCTTATTTTATTTTTTAACTAAAAGCTAATATATCTTAAAATGGTTGTTATAACAATCAACTTATACTCTCAAAATTTAAGCAACTAGTTTTTAAAATTCTAACCCAATTTTTTTTTATTGCTTTAATTTAAAATAATTGAATTAATAAAAGCCAAAAAGCAAAAGACTAAACAAACTCTTACTATCAAGAATTAAACTCTTTATACTAACCTCAATGTTCCTTTCAAATGGTTGAGGCAAAATAAAGCAAATAAAGGCAAAGAAATATGGCTTAACATTATATAAAATGTTAAAGTGATGATATGAAACATCTATCAAAACAAAACCATCTTTTTTTATTTTTTTTATTTACAACTTTCTTTATTTTTCTACACTTTAAATTCCTTAAGTTCCATTCTCCTTAAAACTACTCCTGTCTTTTTCCACATGATGGTACTTTTTAGAACATAAAGCCCTTTATGATGGTCCAAGATCTAGAGTCTCTACTTCTTATTTGATCGAGGTAGTTGTTGTCTCAATCCAGATTACAATACCCTATGAGATTTAGATTCAAATTTTATTCTAGAAGCCTAAACATGACTAAGAAAACACAGGTAAACTCATCATAATTGTATTGGATGAACATTTAGTACAAGTAATAGAGACATGTCAGTTTATTGACTGTGAAAAGCCTGATAATCCATCATATTCCTATATTTTAGTAATGTCAAACTTACCAAAGATAGGTTTTCATCATAACTCACCACTACAATAAAGAACTACATGTGAACATACACATAGTGTTCTCATGCAGCCCCTTAAATTTCCATCAATCCTAATAAGGTCATAATCACCAACTATAGATGGGTATGTTGATGCATCAATACGTCATACACAACCATATATATATCTATTATGTAAATCGAAAGGCATTATAAGATGGTCATGACTAATTGTGAGAAATTTTAGTCAACTAGTGATGGTTGCTCCTAAATTAGGATCTTATTATTAGTATATAAAACTCTCTAATATTGATATGAAGGATCTACAAATAAAGAAGTAAAACATAGACAATATGATCTACCATAACAAAATAATGATGTTCAACCAAACCTAGGTCATATTTGATTATTGAATCAGATACAAAATAAACTTCATTATAATATGCCTCATAATATATAAGACCTATATATTTGTCTAGCATATCCTAGATTGAGAACTCTAGTAAAGGTATTTGGAATGAGTATGAATCATATAAAAGGATGTTTCCTAGCATATTAGGCGAAACAACAAGCATAACCTAACACGAGAATGGTAGACCTTGACATGTTAACCATTTCTTGGGCATACAAATAATAACAAGCCAACTACTTAGCCCTATAAAACTTTTATCTCACACTACAACCTACTATTAGGCAATTCTATACTGCTCATATTGTTTTGCAATTTTAAAAAAAAACCTCAATTCCCTTGCTAATAAATTCATTACTATTAATAAGCAATAAGGAGGAGGGATAAATATAGTTGAACTAACACAATACTTAAAATAGATGAGGATATTAGGATAAACAACAAGGTATGTTTATAATCATCCATATCTTGAATAGATTGATAGATTATGCATGATTCTTGGAGGAATTAAAATTACAGATTCCAAGAAATCTTCTGAGAATGATTACCAATTAATAAGATTACACATCACTAAGTTCATTAATCAATGTAGTGATGGTGAAATTTTTTTATAAAGCTAGGGTTGTTTAGTTCATCATTAACCAAAATAACTTTCCACTAGTTCTCCACATTATCACCCAATTCAATGAACAGTTAGAAACAGATGGAAACTCCTTTCTATGACTTTTCTATAAGATATAACCAGACATCACATTAGCTTATTAAATTATGATAGTTTAAGACTCATGAGAAGTAATGAAAAGCCATGCCTTGTAGTTTAAGACATTAAAAACTATATACATTACAGTTATAACTAAGAAATAATGCATAAAATTATTGTTAGAGAGAATGTATTAAAACATAAAGAAGAGGTTTATAAAAGCCAAGTACTTAAACATCTATATCTTCATGGATAATATTGCTTGTTATGAGAAGATGCTAGAAAAATAGACAAAATTAAAACCATTAAGAAGGCATATTATGTTATCTATTTAGATAATATTGTGAATGCACACTCATTAGCTAATTCAAACTCGAATGAGAAGTTTAAAGAAATTCACTAGTAACTCATATCGGTCATAAAAATCAAAGATGGAAGATCATTTGATATTCCAATATTGAGAAAGTCTAAAGTGGTTATTAAACCTAGTAGTATAGAAGTAAAAGCTACCAAAGTAATTTAAGATAAGAAGTCCTATTTTGATATAAAAACCATTAAAGAAATATTTGACTAGTTGATACATGGAGGGAAAATTAAGCCTCTTAGCAATCACATTACCCTAATAGCTGATAGAATTAAAAGGAAGCAATAGTGTAGGTTCTATAACTCTTTAAAAACATGATATTAATATTTGTGTACTCTTCATGAACAAAATTCAAAGGGCTCTAGAATTTAAATGCATTTGTTTTTTGGATAACAAGATAAAGGTGGATAATGATTCATTCCTCAAAATCATTATAGCAATGGTTACCTTTAAGCGTTTAATGAGCATTTTAGGAAGGGAGAGCTTCAAAAGACAAAGGCTAATCTAACATGACAAAGCTTAGAGTTGGTTATAACTATTAGTACTAGGAAAAAAGTACATAAATCATAGGAAAACCAAGGGGATGGTTTGATAAGTGTACGATATACCTCATAGTAATGTGTATAAGTGCCCTAACTATCATATTATTCTTTTAAAAAATTGACCTGGGAGTAATATTGAGCAAGTAATACCTAAATGACATATCAAAACATTCAATCTTAAAAAACCATCTGAAAATAATAGGCACAAACATCAGCCATAACATAAATCATGTAAGCCTAGTGATGAAGAGGATGATGATCTCATCAGTCATCACCAACATCTCCTAGATTTAGAAAAAGATAAAAATATGGATAGTTATTCAAAGATCAATTTAGGAGAATGAAATGCTTAAACACTTTTGATAAGGTTTGAGGTTGTATAACCATACATCTTGACTAAGAAACAGGTTTTGGATACTGCATAAACCAATAAAATGAGTGAAAATAAATAGCCTCAAACGCCAATTAGGTTTCTTATAATAGGTATACCAAAGCAATTAGTACTAGACAGGATCTTAAATACTTCTATACAAAACAACAATAATGATCATAGGATGATATCTATTCAAGATAGAATCACTAAATAACCATAAACCTTGATTAAAAAAAATAGGGTACAAAGGTTTGTGTCTCTACACTACCCCTATCTTAAGAGGTTGCAATAAACCTTGATCAACTAAGGAGATAAATAGTTAAAGAACTCTTAAAAAAAATAGATAAAGTTATCATTAAAATAGTGAAAATAACTAACCTTATGTTGAAAAAGTAAAGTGTACTCATATGATAAATATATGGGTCAATCGATAACCATAAAGACATGATAAAGTTATCCAAAGTACTAGGACAACACACTAAGAACTTGAACAAAAAAGACAAATATTGCAATATTGGTTCAAGTAATTATCTTTTGTGCAACAAGAAAAAAAATATGGCATTAACTCTCAAGCAAAAGCAATAGTAAAATATTGTTAAAAAAGCCACCTTAATAAAGGAGGAACAATAACATGTTGTACAAGAGACAACACAATAATGATCAAGAATAGAAAAAATTTATGAACTCTAAACAAGCCTACAAGTTGTGAAAAGGCTTCAATAGATGCCAGGGTTATCAATATTGATGATCATCCAAATAAAAGACCAACTAGATGATAAAAATGACAGGGTTATCAATATTGATGACTTTTTAGATGAAAATATAATGGGAAAATGTTTAAAAACTCCTTCTAATGACAACACATAATAGGAAAAGAAAGAACAATAAAAGTTTTCATCCTAATACAATAGGTATACGAACAAAGTGCTTTAAAAAATATGAAACTAGAAAAACCTTTTGATGTAAAAATGAGTGACCATGAAGTAGTCACATCAATTAACATAATATCCACTCTCCCTTATTCTTTTAAAATTAAGCTTAGCCAACTATGTTATTTGGATAGTGACTATGAAGACATTATAGAAAGAAAAAAATTATTATGGTTAACCAATTAGAACCAATGATTGAACAAAAGTTAGGACTTACATTCCTTATGTTAACATTGGTTATGAATCATAATTTAAAGTTGTTATCCATCACAACTAACTTTAGTGATGTACCAATATAGAGGATCTTGGTTGATAATAGTGCCTTGCATAACATTATACCTTATTACTTACTTGTTAAGATTGGTCACAACAAGGTTAGTATGATCCCGTTATAAGTGATTATGTTAGTTTTATAGGAGGCATTAGAGACACTATGGGGGTGTTACAGATAAACCTAACTATTAGGTCCAGAACTTCTAGTATAACTTTCTTTATGGTAAAAGCAAGGATAAGCTACAATGTTTTACTTGAACGAGATTGGATACATGCTAACATGTGTATACCATTATCTTTAGATAAATCTTTGATGTTTTGGTTACCATATAGATTAATTGAAATAATATGAGTAGATGATAAACCATTCATGGTTAATTCAAAGAGACATATGGTTGTATAATAATAACACCAGTCTAATCTATTTTGTATGTATGGATAACATGGGTCATCTTATTCACTTTTTAGTTAGCAAGAATATATCATGCATGGAGCAACTCATAATATATTTTTCTAGGCCAAGTAACCTACAATAAGAAGAAAATGGTGAAGAGTTTGAAACATATGAGTAAATGAGTCATTATAACTTAATATCATGTTTTAAGACTTTGATAAAGCTTATACACATATTGGGCATCTATATAGAATTTATTTAATATAATCAAATCAAGATTATGAATTAATCCTGCTTAATATGATAAGTCTTTGTCTAGCATAATTAAAGATGGATGATGGACAAGCTAAAGTACAAACATATTAATATAAATTAACTTGGGAACTAAATATGAACATAGATCAACCTTTATAAGTGTAAGTATAATAGAATAACTTTAAAAAGAATTGCTAGCGTTGCGACACACTTATAGAGACTATTTTGCATAGGATTATTATAAAATGTCTTGTTTAAATATAAGTTTTGTCAAACATCCTTTACTAATTAAGCTTTGGTTTAAGCCACATAGATAGCCTCTATAAAGAATGGCTTTAGACATGGTTGATCATATGAATAAAGAAATTAAACAGCTCATATAGAAGTTGAATTTATTAAGCCAATAAGATATGTTGAGTGGATATTCAATATAATGCTAGCTTTGAAAAAGAATGCCAAATTAATGGTATGTGTAGATTTTAGAAACATATGTCTTATAACTTTAAAAGATAAATATCATATGTTAATGGTTGATATATTGATCAATGCAGCATCTGACAATGAAATATTTAGTTTCATGAATGGTTGTTCTAGTTATAACCAAATCTTTATTATAAAAGAAGATATTTCCAGGACTATATTTAGATATTCAGGTTCACTAAGATGTATGAATGGATTGAAAAATACTTGTGCAACATGCCAAGGAGAAAATAACTTAATCTCGTATGAAAATATCAATCATAATATAGAGGTTTACATTAATGATATTATGATTAATTCAATGTCAAAGTTCATCTACCTAAATGAACTATGTGCTTTCTTTAAATTAATGAGAATGCACAACTTAAAAATGACTTTTAAAATGTACATTTAACATACAAGCAGGTAAGTTTCTGGGATTTTTGTACATCAACAAGTTATAGAGGTTGATAAGAATAAAACATAATAAAAGTAAACCTTTTTTAGAATAAAAAGGAATAGCAAAACCTAATTAACAAGATTAATTTCCTAAGAAGCTTCATATCAAATACTATAGGAAAGATTAGATATTTTGCTAAGGTATTGAATGGGTAGAGCTATGATGAGTTTTAATGAACAAAAAAGCAACAATTTTTCTTTGAATACATAAAAGCTTATCTAATTAAACCCTTAGTATTAGCTCTATCAAGGCTTGTGAAGGCTTTATGGATATATATTTTAGCAATAGAAGGATCAATTGATAAGATGTTGTCATAAAAAAATGACTTTAGGCATGAATATATTTTGCATTATCTTAGTCGTGTACTCATAGATATTAAAAAACGATGTATATCAATAAAGAATTTATGTATATCTTTGTATTTTTCTTATCTCAAATTACATTGGTACATGTTACTAGTCAATATTTATAAAATATGTAAAATAAAATAAATTAAGTATATGATGTCAAAACATTTTTTAAGTGGTCATATTGGAAAATGGATATTAGCATTGTTTGAATTTGAACTATATTATAATCTATAAAAGTAGTTAAAGACCAAGTTTTGACTATTTTTTAGTTGATCACTCATGCATCAATATCAACCACGACTTGGAATAGGATATCATCATTATCATGGTAGAACATGTTCAATAAAAATTATGGTTTAATGATCTAAGACCAAGAAAAAATAGATGTATTATACAAGAGGTATAAGATTGGAATTTTGCTCAGACATTTAGGATCAAATGAAGCCTTGTTGGTCATGTTTGAGTTTCACGAAGAGCTTTATTGATCTCACCAGTCTGGCTTTGAAATGAGGTGCCTTATAATGAATTATGAGTTTTATTGGCTAAGTATAACCAATGATTGTATTAATTATGCAAAAGGATGTTAAGAATGTTAACAGTTTGGTCCAATCCAATATATGCCTTCTAATAAACTTAATGTAGTGTTCAAACTATGGTCATTCAAGGGTTGAGCAATAGACATCATTGGTAAGATATATCCTCCATCATCAAAAGGATATAATTACATCTTATTAGCCATTTATTAATTTTCTAAATGTAATTAAAATTATTCGTTATCAGTTGATCAATCAGGAAACATTGATCGAATTCATTAAGTAATATATCATCTATAGACTTGGACTTCGAAACACTATCACTATTAACCAAAGGTAAGTATTCATTAGGGAAAACATGAATTAAATTGCATAAGAGTATTGATTCAAAACAGCCCATTTTATTCTTTATTATGCCCAAGATAATAGGCAAGTAGATTGGCCAACAAAAATTTGATCCTCAACATTTAGAAATTGGTTAGAAATAATCCTAAAATTTAGCTTTATATTAGTTTGCTAGCACATAATAGTAAGGTCAAAAGGGCATATAAAAAATATGTTTGATTAAAATATTTCTAAAATAAATGATCTAGTATGGAAGGTCATATTCTTAATTGGTTTTAAGAATTCTAAATATGGCAAGCAGTCTCCTAATTAAGACGGTCTATATGTTATTACTAAAGTTTTGAATGAAAGTTCTTATCATTTAGCAAATAAAGATAAAGAAGTGCATTATTGATCAATCAATGATGGACATTTAAAGAAATATGACCCCTACTAGAAGACTATACAAGAAAATGATGTTCTTGAATGAACTAAGAGAGTGACTTGGAAATCACAACCATAAGATCAATCCAGGACTATGGTAATTGTACCTCAAGTATAATTAGTTGGGCTTGAGATTATGAATTAGTTCAAATGAGTTCAAATTATTAAACAATCAATTAATAAAAAATAACAATATTGTTTAAATGATGCAAAATACAAATTAAGGTTGTATTTGAAAAACAATTCAATACATAATCATTATTCAATTGGAAAACCATTAACCCTAGCTATAAAAGATTCTTAAGATGAATAAACCCTACCAAGATGATTAAAATCCTTCTTCCTAAATAGTCTTTATTGCTTGAGAAGAGATGAGGTGGTATTTGTTAACCCTTAAAGAGATATAAGTTTTTTAGCATAACTTATAACCTCAATCTCTACAAAGGCTTAATTAGTTATAGCCATAGTAATATTTTTCTTGATCCTAATTAGTTCCTCCCTCATACGAGCCATCTTAGCTTCTTGAGACTAGACTTGTAGGGAAGCGTCTCTAAGAGAGTAGTTAGCCTATTAGATAGTTGAATATTTAGTTTCTCATGATTCTCTATAGGCTTTGAAAGATTCTTGAACAACATTGTATTCATATAATATCTTTCTTATAGTTTCTCTAGTACTAAGAATAGGATCAATATCCTTCTACAACTTCACCAAAGCTTTTCTTGCAAATATGTCCAATCAATCTATAAGGTCTTGGAAAACTGCAAACCCTAAGATAAATTAAAAATGTATAATAGAAATTATGGTGTGGTAAAATGAAATAAGAAAATAAATAGAATAAATGGGGATAGAAGAGTTAAAAAAATAGGAAGTTTATAGCTGAATATGTCTATTTTTCCATAACTAAAAATGATCTAGTCATTTTGAGAAACAACTAGATTGATTAATAAAACGGTCAAATCATTTTAGCTATTGTCCCTGTTAAAACCTGATGGTACAGCCAAGAGAGGGAAAAAGTGTTTTCTCTTCTTTTTCTTTCCAAACACCTTGAGGGATTAAAGAAGTGATGGTTATGAGTGAAAAGAGAGGATTTTGAGAGAGAAAAACATATTCACACTAGAAATTAAGAAATATCAAAGTAAGGGCTTTAGAGAGATTTCAATGAGAAGAAGAAAGGTGAAGGAAACTAGGGTTATTCTTGCATTTTACACTTGAATTAACATCTAACTTAGACAACAAACTCATCTCAAATGATCAATTTAATTGATTTTGTGATATGTGAAATATTGGGCATGTTAGTGTGATAGGAATCTTGGGCTATGAATTTTGGCTAGTTAAATTGTAATTTTTTATGATTGATTTATATTGTTAATATGAAAAATGGATGGGTATTAATCTAATTGAAAGAATTGATGTTTAAAACATGAATTTTGTATTAGGGATTGTAATAGAAGTTTGTGGGAAATATTAATGGATGATGAATTGAACCAATTGGATTAGATTAGCTTGTGATGAGTATTAAATCGTGAAGAAGTAATAAAAAGAAAAAAAAACATGGTGTCTCTAAGGGCATATAGGGTCGACCAAGAGATAACGAGTTAGCATACAATGAAATTATGTTTGCTTATGACAATTGTGAAAGATTAATGAATAATGTTGTGTGGGAAATGAATTTTTGAATGAATTTGATTATGTTATATAAAATGAGTAAAATTTATATATGGTAGTGAACTAGAATGTTGAGGAAGGTTATCATATTTAGAAGAAAAAATTTATATGAAGTGTTTGATTTCTAGTGGTATCTATGATTAGATTGTTGGGATAATGTTGTTTAAATTACTTCTTGGAAGATGTTAGTAACTGTGACTTGTTAGATTATTTAGTAAGTTTAAAATTATTATAAGAGAAAAATATAAACCTAAAATGATGTGTATGAATTGTAATATGAAAATGAGCTATAATTGTTTAAAAGAATGAATTCATAAATAATTTATATATGTATGAGATTAATTATTAAATCCTTGTAATGTATTCTAACACATTGTATAAATCGTAACATGTTGACAGGTACCTCTAATCCTAGAATGGATCATTAGATTTCAGTTGATCATTAGGTTTATTATGTAATTCGTAGGCAAAACTTAAGTATGTATTTAAATGTTGTTAACTTTCTTTTTAGTTATGTAAATATAATATAGGTGTTTATGAAACTAATGACTTGTAATGCATTACATTATCTTAGTGAACCAACTATAAATTTTTTTATGATGGAGGTGTGTGTGTATGTGCCACAGTTAATTTTTATGAAAAGTATTCTATATTTGTGCAATATGGAACTGATGTTTTTAAATGATATGATTGTGAATGAGTTTGAGAAAAGGTTTAGGATGGTTGGACCATGATTATGGTATTGTTTTGGGATCTATAGAAGTGTGTTGATAACTTGGGATAGTCTTAATATAGAGAAAATTCTGTCAAAATTTTGATAGAAATTTGGATAGAATATATGTAGCTCACAACATAAAAAAAATTGTGCAATGATTTTGGTTAACCTATGGAATAAATATGGGGTTTTGCATGTTGAAATTATAGGATGTTATAGAAAGGGTGTTCTTAAGGAGATACTTCAACTATCAATAGAGGTTTTATTTTTAAAGAAAGTATCTTTAAGGGTAAGAATAGTTATAACCTTCTTGATTTTGGCTATAAAGGACTCTCTCAGTTAGTTATTTTTCTCAAGCTAGGTCTTAAAAGACATGTCCATTGGTGGAAGAGTAGAGATTTAA
>Ga0325414_1002371_pt1 | contig 19030 bp, 9 predicted proteins | sample PopdelMetagenome_8_FD_206183 | JGI IMG/M metagenome (GOLD analysis project Ga0325414, IMG submission 206183) | Populus deltoides microbial communities from Bellville, Georgia, United States - Leaf-PdKOR-R3 | ecosystem: Host-associated > Plants > Phyllosphere > Phylloplane/Leaf | place: USA... | reverse complement strand
CTTTTGGCTGTGTGTGTTTTCCGGAAAATGATTTTCGGTAAATCATTTTCCAAACTTTCCTGTGTTTGTTTGTCATTAGAAAAATTGATCAACAGAAAACACTTTCTAGTTAAAGAAAAATTTGACTTGGTTTTCAGGAAAATGTTTTCCTGAAAAATTTGGACGGAAAACACTTTTCGGAAGTTGTGAAAAATTTAGAAATGTTATTATTTGCTGATTATATTAAATTTGATCCTCAAATTTTTGATTGCTATATATAATTTGTTTTGAATATTTATTTTTCAATTTCATCTCTTAAAATTTAATTTTTATATTAATTTTAATTCTTATTTTTATAATTGCTATTTATTTTTTCCTTATTATTTTTTTATTGAAATTTTTTATCTATCAAATTTGGTCCTTTTTATTTTGAAGGTTACTTATTTTATTTGAAATAATTTATGAAGGGTTTATTATTATTATTATTTTAATTTCTTTATTTTTTAATTTTTTAGATTTGATCTCTATTATTTTGATTATTATTTATTTTATTTGAGATAATTTATGAAATTATATTTTTTTTCAATTTTATTCTCATTCAACTTTTTAATTTGTAAGATTTGTTCCTCATTATTTAAATAAACTTGAAAAAAATAAAACATTAATAAGTTATTTTCCATGACATAACCAAACACTGGAAAATATTTTTCAACTTGTTTTTTATTATACTATTAAATATCAGAAAATATTTTTTCAAAATTTATTTTAAAAAAAAAACTACTTTCCAGCAAACAAAAATCTTAGATGTTCTAAACTATATTATTTATAGAGAATAAAAATCAGAGATATATCCCTAAGGTGTCCCACCGGCTAAAAAACACGCCAAAGCTAATTCACTTGTTAATTATTTATATTCCGACTCTGGTATAGCTCAAGTAATTAGTAGTCATGTTTGACCACAATAAGTTGCCGAATCGTATGGTTTTAATCATCCAAGTCACATCATGGAGGTCGCTAGTCTAGAGCAAATAACCTCTGGTCAACTTAATTTATAGCAAGAGAAGTTAGGGTTTTTCTTTTTGAAAATTAGCACAATTTTTTTATTTAAAAAAGGAAGAATTAGCAAAATAAGCTTTTTTGAAAAAAGGCACAGTAGGAAAAACTACAGTTTCCATGTACAAGTGAAAACTGCAAAATCATTGTTTTATAAATAGTATAGCTAGTTTTTGTTTTAAATACTATAGTTTTTACATGCGGTTTTTCTACTTTTTCCTAATCTTTATAACAAATGCTATTTCTTCAAAACTTTCCAACACCTGTGCTAAGTTTGAAAACCACTCCAGAAACCATCTAGTAGTTGGTAAGTGGTAAGACTTTAGAATTAAGAGGTTTGCTTTCTTGTAGTCTCAAGTTCGAGTCCTGCGATTACTAATATGATGGTCACTGAAGGCTTATATGGTCGTTAATTTCAAGACTCATGGGATTATTCAGGATGTGAGCAAGCTAGTTTAGATATTCATATTAATTTAAAAAAAAAACACTCATGAAAGAGAAAAAAAATAGAAAACTTATTTCGTAGTCATTCCTACTTCAAGACCAAGCATTTTATACAAATTTCAAGCTCTGGTTATGAACAGGATAAGAATCCAAATTGGGCTCCTTTTCCTGCCTGCAGGTCTGAGTTGGATCAGTACGAAGCAGATAAGGCACAACTCATGAGCCCATAATTTAAAGATGGCTTTGTTTCTTTAAATTTTTGACGTGAAGTTATTTTTTAATGTGTTTTTTTAAATGCATCAAAATAATTATTTTTATTTTTTAAAATTTATTTTTAATATCAACATACTAAAACAATTTAAAAACATTAAAAAAATTAATAAAAAACTAGTTGCACATCAACCCTAAAATGAGGTCTAGAATGTTTGTTTGCGTGGTTCCTTCTGTATTTGAAGCAACTACAACAATTATTTGGTAAAGTTAAAAACACAATTTATTCCTAATAGGGCCCATTGCATTTTGCGTTAAAAACGTAGGTAAAATCAAAGCAGCTCTTGACTGCTTTTCTTCTTCTACAATGCACTCGTTATTTTTTTAAGTGAACTGTGTATTTTTTTTTTTTGGAAAACCAGTGCAGTGAATTATAAATTCACTCGCACTGTTCACATTCACATGAACAATAATTTTTTTTTTGAAAAACTAGTTTAGAGTGAATTAAATTTACTCGCACTGTAATCTCAATTTTATTCTTGATAATATTTTATTTAATTTTATTGCACGCTCAAAAAATCATGATGTAATAGTAGTAGTTAAATCTACAATATTTAAATTTAAAACAATCAATATATGTATATATATATATATATATATTATTTTTTAACCTCAATTTGAAAAGCAATTTTTTAACCAAATAAATTAAACTAGAATTTGTTCAACTTCAAATTTAACCACAGTTTTAACCAAACATATATAAATACCATACCAATCTTAATTAAAAATATTTTTTTATAAATCAATTTTTTTAAACCACAACAACTACCACAATACCAAATACATTTGACAAACCGATCATGCCTTGTTGTTACAGAATAGAGAATAGAAGTACACAAATATCATGCATGTGAAAGGGCTTAAAGTGAGAGTGATGAGATCTATTCTGGTCCCATTTCTAAGTTGTTTATTTTGTGTTTTAAAAATGCTTTTAAGAAAATTTGAATTTATTTTTATTTTTTTTACTTCAAATTAATATTTTTTTGGTGTTTTTAGATTATTTTGATGTGCTGATGTCAAAAATAATTTTTAAAAAATTAATAAAAAAATATTATTTTAATACATTTCTAAGTAAAAAATACTTTAAAAAACAATTATAACCACACTCTCAAATATCTTCAAACACAAGAGGCAAAAAAGAAGCCAAAACCAAAAAACTGTCCATTTAGCTCTTTTTTTTCCTTCTCAATTACCAGAGTTAAAAGGATAAATAAAATGTCTTTTCTTTTGCAAAAATGTTGTTCCTATATATCCCAAAAAAAGCCAAAAGGAAAGGTAAAAGTAAAGCATTTCTTTCTCCTTTTTCATTGGAGCATATATAGTAAAAAAAAACTATATTTCTACTATTCAAGATGCTATATTAACATCATGCTCTAATACTATAAAAAGAAATATCCTTCGTTGTATTGTCCACTCAACGATCAAAGAGGCAAATATATGGATAAAAATGTTTTCATTGACGTGTAGCCACAAGCATTCGACGCTGACCATTGTGATCAAGTTGTTGGCAATAAGGGAAAATAATGTTGCGAAATTGGTGTTTCAATGGGAACCCACGCACCTTCTTGATTGATTTCGTGCATAGAACTCTTTGGCACTCTGAAGAGCATTTAGGACGGGCGGTATGCCCTAAGATAGGGCTTCTTTTACTAATTTGCTTAAAGACTTGAATGCCAAGTCCTACCTTGCTTAGGGTCCAGGTCTATTTTTCACTGAAGAAGAAGCTAGTGGTTGCTCTGCTGATCAAAACCTAGCTAGCTGTTCCTTGACTGTAAGAACAAGAAACCTCCCCTGAGGAAACAGGAGAAGGATAGTGTGGAAGAGAATCTCAAGTGATTGAGACTTGACAAATGGGCTTGGATCTTGACATGTCATCTCTAGCAGATATAGAGAGGTGAGAATAGTGACAAACAGAAAATGCATGGTTGGAAGAGTTAAATGCTCGAGGGTTGCATGTAAAGGAGCCTTAAATGAGAGTCAGTGTTAAGGTCTCTCTCATTCTTTCCCTTCGCTGCTGCTTCTTTTCTTTCTTTCATTTACTTTTAATTTTTTATCGGGCAATTTCAATTCAAGGTCTCTTTCTTTTTCACAAGCATAGAGTAAATAAAGCATTTTATCAACAGCTTGACGCAGAGAGATACAGCTATTGTTATTGTCCTTCTCAAGCCACCTAGCCTTTCCAGTGATCTCATAGCGCACTTTCTTTCTGCTGGCCACGCTTATTGGCCAATGGCCTCCTGTTGTGATCTTTTATAGGATTTTGTTTTGGATTTTGTGGTCTCACGTGAATCTCATTACTTATGAAATTAAATTCTCTTCCTCAGAAAAAGGACTGGGCCTCAGGATTAGATTAAAGAGGTTGAAAAATTAAACCCAACCAGTCACTTCACCTCCACAAGGTTTATGCATGTCTGCTGAAGCAGAGCATTGTCTAATATTGAATTATTTATTGTTTCTATTTCCTTGCACGACAGATACCCAATATTCTATTACCGAGATTACTGGTAGCTGCAGGTTGGTTGCATTGTGATGTGATTATGCGAGCTCGCTTGACACCCCCCCAGTAAAAAGGATGCTGTTCTTTCTCTTCAGAAGATAACACTTCTGTTGAATTCTCCTTAAAAAAAGAGTGGTAAAAGTTTTGAGCAAAATCCCGTCACTGCTCCCACCAACACTTGCCCACTCGCTCTTACCGCACATAAAAATACTGGAGAAACATTCTATTGTCTCTTGGGTTTTAATACAGTATATGCCAGCTCAACAGCTGGAATTGCATGTCCTGAAGCTCATTAAATTAAAATGAAACTCAGCACAGGCTTGTCTTGCAACTGTTTTCCACTGTTTTTTTTGTCTTTTTTCTAAAGGAGTATTTGTCCTTTAACCTCTTCCTCTTCCTCTGTCTGTAACTTGGAAGGTCTCCATTTCTGACTAAGATTTATGCCCACAGGTGATCAAGATTTGTTTTCTCCAATTCTATGTTTCCCATTTGGTTTTTCTCTCTTCCATCGAGATTACAACGCACTAGCCTCTTACAATGGATGGCTAATTAATTGGTTTTATAACCGTGGGAATTAGAAAGGGGCGGTTTACAGGGACACAGAGACCATTATACATATCATCTGATATCTAGATTCCTTTATTTCTGTTTCCTTCTCTGAAAAGGGTGAGTTTGGAATTGGATGGACGAACTTCCACCAGAATCCAATTATGTCCTTTTATATATGTTTGTGTGTGCGGGGGGTGATCAGTAGAGGGAGATTTGTAGCGCCTAGAGATAGAAGTAGTGGGGCGGTACTGATGCATTGCAATCTAATAGAACATGGCAATTGTCAAGGCTCAAGAGTATTCCGCTGAACTACGTACTTGTCTTGATTGTACATATCAGGGTTTCATTTAGCTCTAGACTCGTCGGACTGTGTGAGGACCAATTTGCTCTTCATAAACAAAATAATTTGACTATCTATTTTCAGTTTTTTAGACAGTTGACAGTTAAGATAAAGTACCAATAAGATACTATATAAATCATGCTAATTTTATATTATTCAAGGTTCTATGTGATGTATAAATAAGCCTATAATAAAAAAAAGTAGGTCTATTTTTACCTATTTTTTAAGAATTATATTGATGATTTAGTCGATTTTTAATTAATTATTCTCACTATATATATATAATTGAAAAGAAAATAATATATATATATATATATATAAAACTGAAAAGAAAATAATTGAAAAGTACACAGCAATAACCATCTTGTTCACATAAAGGACGCAGGGTAGAATTATAGGATTCTAAGTGAAAGAAATTATAATTAATTTGTTAATAAAATGAAAAGGACGTGTTTTTTTTTTTTTGTTGGCATCAAAATTAACTCTCTAAGAGAAGCCACACTGATACAACCCCCTATCAACAAATCAAGCAAATCTGGAGAAGGAGATTAATGGTAGATATGTTCGTGTTTTTGACTTATTTGAGATCTCAACTTAACAAGATAGTCTGCATCCTGATAGCTTTCTCTGAGTGTATGAACAATCATGCACTCCCAATCACGAGAGAAAATTGTGTATGATTTCTTAGGATGCAAAAATACGTGTGTATTTCCTACAAAACAATTCTCGACTTGTATATATGGTGTAATTATTATTATTGTTATTTAAAATTAGAGAAACAACTTTTGAGACTCTGCCTAGTTCCCTCTTGCCGTCGCAATCTTGTTAACAAAACCTAATTTGCCTTTAAAAACTACTAGAGCTCTTAATTCGTTGGCATTTTTGGTTGGAATTGAATAATGACTACTTTGCTACTTCACTCATAGAACTTACAACTAGCTTTCAAGAATATTACGATCTTTATATTTCTAAATAGATCACAAAAATATATATATATATATTTTTTATTTTAAGTGTATATTGAAATGATCAAAATATCCTTGGAAGTAAAATATCTGAACATGATGTCAAGGGTTTTTTGTATTTTCACAATGATTTTTTGGTTAATATAATTTAAGTTAAGGGGCAATTTGATATCTAAACAAATATAAAAAATAAAAAATAAGTAAAATGCATAGTAAAATGACGAAAATACCTTTAAAATAAAAATAAATAAATAAACCTTGAGACAAGGGGCATTTTTAGCTTGATCCTCTTGGTTATTGGTATTTCAACTTTAGTTCCTATTTTTTATTTCTAATTTTTGTTTTTAGCCCTTTTGTAAAAGTTTTATTTGTTTTTAATTTTATTATTTAAACCAAGTATTATATTCTCCAATGTAGTCTTTGTTATTTGGATTTCTAATTTTTTTCCCCTGATTTTTTTGTAAAAGTTTTATTAGTTTTCAATTCCATTCCTTCAATTCAAATTGATGGTGTTATGTTTTTCAATTTGGTTCTCTTTGTTTTGATTTTTAATTTTTTTCTTAGCTCTTTTGTAAAAGTTACTACTCTTTTCAATTTTACCCTTTTAATTATAACATTGTTTTTATTTTTTTATGCCAGTTTGGATCCTCATTCTTTTTATTTTTTTGTTTTTTTACTAAATTGATTTTTCTTCAATTTCACTCATCAATTAAATATAAAATTTATTTTTTACTTTAATTTTGATCGTGATTCCTTGAATTTTTATTTTAAAAAAATTCTTTTATATAATAATTTTTTTTTTAATTTTATCATTCAATATATAATTGATTGAGAATTGGACTTCATGATTTTTTCAAATTATATACTTCGGGTCTAATAAACCGGGTTATAAGTTTGAAAAGTTAACATGATTTTTTAAAAAATAGCTTTATAATTCTCTTTTTTATCAAGTTATTCCAATCACATGATCTAGACTGTGATTTTGACAAAATATTTTGAGTTGACTCAACTCTAATTAACATGATTATAAATTTATCATGACTTACTTTTTCATGTTTTTATATACTCATTTGAACATTTAAATATTAATTTTTACACAAAAAAAAATAATAATCTGGCCGGTGACGTGCAAACACCAAGACTAGGGGGTCATATTGCCTAATATATGAAAGGGAACACTTGAGGGGAACATTTATCACAATCTTACTATATGCAATGTTGATAACAATGAGAAGGAACTGCTGAGGCTAAGCAACATGATAAAGAATTCCTTTCCTTGCGTCGTATTAATTTCTTAATTCTTGATTTTACTAGTTTGAAAATTTATGGCAAGAAGTCTCCAGACGTACCGGCAGGTGGCTATATGAAAAAAAGAAAGAAAAAAAAAAAACTAGGCCAGACGACAGCAGCGAGGCTGGGAATTAATTTATCTAGTGAATAAAAAATAAAGTAAGAAAACCCTTTTAGTTAAAAATAATAATTTATTTTTATATTAATTCTAATACACTATTCAAATGAAAATTATTTGAATTTAAAATTTTTAAATATTTAATTTTTTTATTTAAAATTAACATTTTTTATATTTTAGATTATTTTAATAGGTTGTTATAAAAAATAATTTTTAAAAAATAAAAAAATATTTTAATATATTTTTAACTAAAAAATTTTGCATGCAGTCATTCACTGATTAAGAAAAAAGGCTCGAGGAACACAGACACACACCAGCCAGTGCTCATGGATTCACTCATCATTGCTATATAATCAAAAGAATCCCTCCAACCTCTGTGCACGCACTCAACTCCCGAGTACTTCCCTTTCCCTCCTCTTCCCGTCCTCTCCTTTCATGGTCCAACCGAATCATTCACATTTGAATATCTGTCTCCATGGACAGCTTTCATGCAAATCTCCATGCAAACACACCCCACCTCGAAAAGAACCTCCTGAAATGACAAAACACCAGGAATCCAATATATATATATATATATATAACTATTTCGCAGCTATTTTTAAGGGGAAAAGGCCGAGGAAATTAAGGAAAATATCAATTTTGATCGGGGAATCGGGAATAGGGCAATGTAGCATATAGGAAATCAAATAACATAATATAAATAGCTACTTATATTCATTTTATTTTTATTCTTAAGGATCTATAGCATAGTCATGTCTTCACTGACCAGAATAAAACGAAAATTATCACTCGGTATCTGGTGGAAGGGTTTTTCTCACCTCTCACCCTCCCAAAAAAAAAAAAATTAAAAAATAAGTTAAAAGATTTGGGAAAACAATGTTCATTTACTGTAGATGAATAGTGATGGATACAAATGAAATGATTCTAAAAACTAAAAGTCCCCCAAAAAAAATCCCACAAAATAAATCTAAAAAAATCCTCTAAAATATGAAAAAGCCTAAAAAAATACTAAAAACATATGGGATTGGGCGTGGTGGCCCAAGCCCATGCACTAGGAACATGGGCTCGAGTAAGTAGCCCTAGTCCATGCTTGCCCCAACCCAACACTCGTAAGAGAATTTTTCTCGGACTCCACGCGAGTTACTCAGTATTTTATATTGATCTAATATGTATTATTTTGAGTATAATATAACTCAAAATATCACAAAAATAAAATTACACTTCGACTCCTCCTTTCCACAAAAGGATAAGATTTATCCAAGGAGAATTAAGGTTCGATTCCGGATAGGGAGCCTGAGAAACCACTATCACATCCAAGGAAGGCAGCAGGCACGCAAATTACCCAATCCTGACACGGGGAGATAATGACAATAAATAACAATATCAAGCTCTTAGAGTTTGGTAACTGAAATGAGTACAATCTAAATCCCTTAACGAGAATCCATTGGAGGGCAAGTCTGGTGCCAGCAGCCGTGGTAATTTCAGCTCCAATAGCGTATATTTAACTTGTTGCAGTTAAAAAGCTCGTAGTTGGACTTTGGGTTGGACTGTAAATACACCATGAATCCTTCAAGTCGAGGATTCACAATTTCTTCTTAATATTTTTAACATATATATTTTTAGAATTTATTTCTCTAAGATATCATTGCATTTCATCTCTCTATAAAATTATTAACTTTACCATCGAAAAGTCCCCACGTCCATCAAATGAGACTTTTCGCGGGTACCAATTGCCTATCACTTGGCATACCAGGCACCACCTGCTACTACCACAACTACCGGTCACATAGCTTACCATGCATTACCTGTTATCACTTACTAACCCTCCAAGCTTTCCATATCAAGTCATCAAATACCTTGACTATAGAGAATGGATCAAATTGCTTGAATTAAGAGATCAATCAATTATCCAACACATCGACCTTATTCATAAACTTCTTGGATTTTTTTACTCATCAATTGGCGCCTTATGTAGGAACCGATAAAAAAGCTATCAATTTCTAAAACTTACTTTTGACACTTCCATGTCATTCTATGGCACACAATCAAAACACTCCTGGGTTAGGACGCAAGATAAATCTACTTAATTGTTATCACAAACATTTCTACTCAGCCAGACTTTCAACAACTTACAAGTTAGATGCAACTCTTCACCCAAACCGTATTGGTAACCCAAGGTCAAAATAAGACCTTACCACCTTAGCAAGTCTTAGTAACTATGACAACACACTTGATCCCATCACAATTTCCACTGGCCGCTCCCAACGCCCATAGCCCATTGTAGAATGACCTCCAAGTGAGTATTCTACCTCCATACTCGTCAAGTCCCTCCAGGGGTCGCTCGTACTATTACGATACCCGTGTACATAGCCAGGATTCCATATCGCTCCCCTAACTACCGCAGGATGGACCCTAGCTACCAATCTCGTTGTTTCATGCCAAACTTTTTAGCCCTCTTGAAAATTATACATCAAAAGAATATGAGGATGGGTCTTTCTTGAATTACAACTCCTTTTCAAGTTTGTGAAGATTTTGTTATTAGCAAACAACACCTAAATGAACTTCCACAAGGAAAATCATGGAGAGTAAAGAAGCCATTAAAGATTGTTCGTTTTGATATTTATAGGCTAATAACTCCATTTTTTTTACAGAGGCAAAAGATATATAATCACATTTATTGATGATTGTAGTTGGAAAATTTGTGTTTATTTTTTGCAAGAAAAATCTAAAACTTTTGAAGGCTAAGACAGGTATAAAGCATTTCTTGAGAATGAAGCTCATTGACCAATAAAAGTTCTGCAGAAAAATCATGGTGGAGAGTATAACTTGTATTAATTTGTAATTTTCCATAAGATCCATGTAATAAAGAAGCAACTTATCGCAGCTCATATGCTCAACAAAAATGTTATTTGTGAAAGGAAGAATAAATTATCATAGATATGGTACGAAGTCTTTTGATAAGGAGTGGCTTATAAAAAACCTTATTGGCCTGAAGCGATAAATTGAAACGTTTATATTTTTAAAAGAAGTCCCAGACTTGCCATTCAAGATAAGACATCGGAAAAAGCCTGTAATTGATGAAAACTAATGATAAATCATCTTAAAATTTTAGGGTGCATTATCTATGCTTATAATCTAGATAAAAAAAGAAGAAAGTTTGACGACAAGGGAGAAAAAATCATCAATTATGGTATTAATGGTTATTTAAAAGCTTACAAACTATATAATCTCAGCACCAAGAAAACTATTATTAGTGGTGATGTTATTTTTTATGAAGTTGAATCTCGGATATTGAGCAATGATGGTGTTAAACAAAATATTTTAGTGGATTAAGATGACGAGAATGATGAAATAAGGGAAAGCTTATGAATGAAGCAATACAATCAGTAGATAATAAAAAAATACCGAATAGTCAATGACCACATCGTGTTAGAAAAAGGCCTACATGGATAAGTGACTACAAAATAACCAAAACTAATCAATTTGATGATCTACTTACTCATCTTGCTTTATTCTCAGATTATGATCCTATAGTTTTTAAAGATGTTGTTAAGGAAACAAAGTGGTAAAAGGGCATGAATGATGAAATTGATACTAATGAAAAAAAACAACACTTGAAAATCAATTAAGCTTTTAAAAAGATAAAAAAAACTATTGATGTAAAATGAATTTTTAAAACAAAATTAAAGGGGAATGATAGGTTGAAAAATATAAAACATGCACTTGAAAAATGTTGCAGACCCATGATGCACGCTATTTTTGAAAGAAAAATCTTTCAGGCCTAATCATGCTTGGTTTTTTTTTATTTATTTAATTGGCTCTAATTTTTTTTTACATTTTACAATAAAATCAACTGTAAATAAATTTATATTTAATGCATAGCAAACATTCTCTTTTCTAGAAAAACAACGTGTCTTTAATACTCGAATATCCCTTCTTATAACTCACATGTACATCCAATTTATCTTTATTATATGAGAAAAAAATAGTATTATGTTCCAAGCTTACACTTGAAAAAAAAACAACGGAAACGATACCGTTTGATTACGAACGCGGCATCGGAAAATAAAATAAGAATTTCGACTTTATCCTCCCGGAGGGGCCTTTGATCATCATTCCCGGAATCTTTTAAATAGATCACAGACCCACTTCCCCACTTTTTGCCGTGGAAGCAGGTGCTCACTCCACACCGAATGACCCAAAGTCGTTAAAAAAGCAAATGGAGTCTCTGTTCTTTTTCGCATTTATATTCAAATCCAAAAAGAAAAAGGTATAATTTTACACCACGCGCTCTATATAGCGTGGCACGTGACAATCGCGTTTTGTTTTTTTTACATCATCTTAAGTGATTTTCTTTTCCTTTTCAATGAAAATATTTACCCTTTCTTCATTTGTAATTTCGAGAGATTATATATTGCCTGCACTTTAACATGACGTCAATGAAACCGTTAATCCCTTTCAAAATAAATTCCGACATCTTTTTTTTATCCAAAGCATTCTGTATGTATCTTTTAAGTTTTTGAAAAAAAATGGTTTTTTTATACCAACAGCTCCTTTTTTTTAATATTTTATTTATTTTGGTCGGAACTAATTTCTCTGATTAAACTTCCTTTAACTCCTTTTTCTTTAAATTATAAATTAACTTTATCTAGCTAAAAAATAATATTGTAGAGGTACACGGGAGTATAGCAGTACTTTTAAATATATTTAAATAATATTTTTTATTTTTTAAAATTAATTTTTAATTTTAACATATCAAAAAAAAATTATAAATTAAAAAATTAAAATTTTATCGAAACTCACACCAGCACCGAACGGGCCGAAGTTGCTCCCTTCACCTAATGTTTTATAAATAAACAAAAAGTCACGTTAGCAATTCACAGGGAACAGTCACCACCAATATCATGCTGCCAGATGAATAAAGCAGAAAGTCAAAAATGGTCACATCGATGACCCGCATAAGAAGCTTTCAATCCAAATGAACGGTGGGTGATGGGGCTGTGAGAGCAATGCATGGTCACAGCAGGAAGGTGACCCGAGGGGGCCTGTGCCTATGTCCCACCGGTAAAGTGTATGTTTTTGAATCCAAAGCTGTGAACCAAATTGGAGCAGTATTTAAGTTGAAAGGAAAAACAACAGATATAAGTTGGATTGCAGAGTGGCAGTGTACTGTATGAAGTGACTGCAGGGGGCAGATGTCATGCCGATCAAATCTATCTAAGGCCCTTCGCACAGTAAAATAAAGCTAAACCCATTTGGTTACTGACCAGCCTCACCCTATTGGCTACTACTACTACACACCCACTAGATTTAACTGTCATTGAGAGAGAGATAATAAAGTTTTATGATAGTATCTTCTGGGTGTTTTTCTGGCTAATAAGGAAAGTATATCCTCATTTTGTTAGCTGTTGAAACTTGAAAAAGGTTTCGGTGGTATATTGGATCTGGCTTCTTTTATTTCCTAGGGTTTAAGGGGGCGCTCTGCTGAAGGGGAAAAAAGAAGAAGAGAGAGGTTAGTAGAGAGAGGGAGAGAGAGAGAGAGAGAGAGAGAGAGCTGGAAGGGAGTTGAGAGAGATAAAAGTTAAAGACGTGGTCTTTCTCATATACACAGATCCCTATGGAATGCAGGGGTGCTACCCAGCATTGCTTGCTAGTATTCATTCCTTTTGTTTAGTTTAAAGAGACCAATTTTGTTCTCATTTAGAGAGAGAGAAAGAGAGGAGAATTTTGTGCTAGTGGGTGAGCACATAGAGCGAAGAGTTTTGGGTCAGAATTTTTTTTTTTCTTGCAATGAGTTCTGGCTGCTAAACAACAACAAAAAAAGGAAAAAAGGAAAAGGAAAAACCAAGCTTTCATATGGAAGTAGGCAAGATTTTGGGTATGATTAGTTTATTTCTATGGCAATGATTGAGTTGCCTTGCAGCGAGGGAGAGATACTTCTAAGGAACCTCCAGAAGTAGGAAAAGGAAGAGAGAGGTAGAGTGAGAGGAGGAGGAGATGAAATCTACGGGTGATAACAACAATGGAAGTAATAATAACTGGTTAGGCTTCTCTCTCTCACCCCACATGAAAATGGAGGTTGCTTCTGACCCCCAACATCATCATCAGTACCATCATCAAAACCATGCTCCTACTGCTGTTTCTGTTTCTGCTGCTGTTCCAACAAGTTTCTACCTATCTACCACTCACTTCAACAGCCCTGGAATCAGTTATGGAGTTGGAGAAAGTGATGGTTTTCACTCTCCTCTGTCTGTTATGCCCCTCAAGTCTGATGGGTCTCTTTGTATCATGGAAGCTCTCACTAGATCACAACCTGAAGGTTTGCTTTGTGCTTCCTTATTTCTTGTTTAGTTCCTTGTTTTTTTTCCCTCTTGGTTTGAAACACTGCTTTAAAGCATATGCGTTTGTGTTTTCAAGGAATGGTGTCGAGCCCGTCACCGAAACTGGAGGACTTCCTAGGTGGTGCAACTATAGAAAGTCATCAGTACAGTAGCCATGAAAGGGAAGCTATGGCCTTAAGCCTAGACAGCTTGTACTACCATCAAAACTCAGAGCCAGCAACTAATAGACAACATTCGCTTGACCTTCACGAACCATTTAGGCAGCAAGACCAGCAGTTTTCAGTTCAGCCCCACCCATACTATTCTGGAACAGCATTCCAAGGTCTATATCAGGCCCCACTGGAGGGGGAAACCAAGGGTACTCAGCTTGCAGATTGTAATTCACATATTCCTCAAATGGGAGACGATGAATTGCCTTGCTTAAAAAACTGGGTTACTAGACACTATTCCTCCCAAAGTGCACTGGAGCAGCAGATTAATAGTAGCATGGTTAATGATGGCGGGTCTTCTTGTTCTGTTAGTGCTATGGGCTGTGGGGATTTACAGTCTCTCAGCTTGTCTATGAGTCCTGGTTCGCAGTCAAGCTGCATTACAGCTCCGAGGCAGATCTCTCCTACTGGCGCTGAATGTGCGGCCATAGAAACGAAGAAGCGAGGTCCTGGAAAAGTGGGTCAAAAACAACCTGTTCATAGGAAGTCTATTGACACATTTGGCCAAAGAACATCACAGTATAGAGGTGTTACAAGGTTAGCTGGAACTTTTTCTTCAACCCACTACGTTTTCATAGTTCTTCGTTATTGTAATGAATTGATGAACAGTTGTGCTCATGCCTCCTTTTGGATGTTTCCGCTCACTCGTACATTTCTTGTTCAGTTATCACTTCTACTTTGAATTATTTTTTGTACTATTCTATTTTAGGCTGTGCTTTCCTTATACTTTTGCTCCTTTACATGTCCAATTAACCGTTTTGATTTAACCCCCTTCTAGGCACAGATGGACTGGTAGATATGAAGCCCATCTCTGGGACAATAGTTGTAAGAAGGAGGGCCAGACCAGGAAAGGAAGGCAAGGTCTGTCATGGAAAGCTAATAATGTTTGCAATTTCTATTTGGAAGTATTGCTTTTTTTTTTCCCCGGGGTTCTTGGCCCCTCTGTCTTCATGACCCTGACCTGTGCTATTTATTTCTTACTTGGCTTGCACATGCTTCTTGGAATCATGCAATTTTCAGTTTATCTGGGTAAGCCTTCTCATAAACACTAATGGTGGTCATGTTAGAAAGACCCTTGCTGTTCACTTTTGACATTATTTCCATTTTAATGATTGACATATAGGGGGTTATGATATGGAAGAGAAAGCTGCAAGGGCTTATGATCTTGCTGCCCTTAAGTACTGGGGACCTTCAACCCATATAAATTTTCCGGTAATATTTAATCCTCTCTTTGAGACATTGTCGTTATGATTGTTTTATGTTCCACTAAAAGTCATGGTTTTCTTTTTCAGTTAGAAAATTACCAGGAGGAACTTGAAGAAATGAAGAATATGAGCCGCCAGGAATATGTTGCGCATTTGCGAAGGTAAGGCAATGGCTTACCTTTCAAATGGTTTCTGTTTACGAGGGTGTTCACATATTTTCTCCTTTGCCTTGCAGAAAAAGTAGTGGGTTTTCTAGGGGGGCCTCGATCTACAGAGGAGTAACGAGGTTTTTATTATTCCTAACTTCTTACTACCAACCAATTTTACTGTAGAAAGTTCAATCCAATTAATATTCTAAATCTTGTCCGGTTCCCAAATTTTCCATCTTATGTAGACATCACCAGCATGGAAGATGGCAAGCAAGGATAGGCAGGGTTGCAGGAAACAAGGACCTTTATCTTGGGACTTTCAGTAAGTTCTTGCAGACGTTTAAATGCTTCCATGCTTTGTTTGCCATTTTCTCTTCATCTACTCATTTTAAGGTCAAATTTTGTTGGGCTCTTGCTGTGCATAAAGAGCTTTTTAAAGGGACTCATTTATGACATCTCTGCCCTGATGTCTCCACTATAGACCTAGTGATGCTTTTATAAGGCTGATGATTTATGGTTTTACTTTGGGACTATGCGATACATCACTGATTCCCGGTAGTACTTGGAACTTTTTTAAGGCTGTCTTGCCAGTTAAGATGCTAAAGAGGAATAAAAAGTATTTCCTGCCTAAAATGCTTGATTAAAGACTAAATTTTTGAAGTGACCGTAGTCCTTTAATACTAAGCTGTGGATATTGTAATGTGCTAAAAGTGTTTGATTAAAACAAATTTCAGGTACCCAAGAGGAAGCTGCTGAAGCTTATGATATTGCTGCGATCAAATTTCGTGGGGTTAATGCCGTGACTAACTTTAACATAACAAGATATGATGTTGATAGGATCATGGCCAGCAACACTCTTCTAGCAGGAGAGCTAGCCAGGAGAAACCGAGATACGGAATCTAGCATTGAGGCCATTGATTATAACTCATCAACACACGACAATGGTGTTCTATACCAGTCATCGCAGGAACCGCCAAATGCCTGTGGAGAATCACTTGATCAGAAGTCGATGAGTTCTGGAAATTATCGAAGTTCTTCTTTCTCAGTGGCATTGCAAGATCTTATTGGTATCGATCATTCAGTGAACTCTAGCCAGCTAGTGGTAGATGAATCAGCCAAGCTAGGGACTCTTCTCTCTAACCCCTCATCGTTGGTGACCAGTTTGAGCAGTTCTAGAGAACCTAGCCCCGATAAGACTGCCACCACTATGCTCTTCGCTAAACCTCCACTGGCATCAAAATTCGTTAGCCCTACAACTAGCGTCACTCCTTGGTTCCAAGCTGCCCAATTGCGGCCAGCGGCAATCCCCATGTCTCACTTGCCAGTTTTTGCTGCATGGAATGATACCTGAGGCCTTGTGTTTTTGGTTTACATGTGATGTTTTTGCATGAACCAATGAAAAGGAGAAAATACTGTGTTCAAGGAGGAAAAAGGAAGGGTGATGGCAGGAGTTTTCATTATGTTTTCTTTTTAAGGTGTTAGTAGAGGAAATTGGGGATTCAATGAAGGACAAGGGTGGGGGCCAGTTATCTGTCTGTAACCCAAGTGTAAGAAACTTTTGTCAAATTGACCTTTTGGCTCATATTAGAATGAAAATTTCGCAAATGGAGGGAAGAGGTCTGGTGATAAAATTCTGTGGAATGATGTTGGCAATACAGTAAGTCTATATAATTGAATCGACTTTTCTACTTTTTAGGGCTGCTAAGTACAAACCCAGCTCAATGTTTCTCAATAATGCAAAAAGGGTTTAACTTTGACCACAAAATCTCTTAAATTCCTTCAGCCTGTTCCCCAATCTGCCCTGCACCATCATTACAACTCTATCCTTTATTATCTGAGCTTTCCTCAAAGGTAACAGACATTCCCACTTCACCAATTGAAAAGGGCAGTGGGAGAGATTCTAAGGGAGAAAGGGGACTTCATCTTGTGCTTATTTTAGGATTTTAATGGTCATGATTACTTAGCACTTCATCTCCTTTTATTATTTTTTTTCTTCGTAAAGTATTTCCGATCCCTCTTATTATTTATTAATGGGAAGTTGGGAACCAAAAGATAATTTGCACCTAAAAGCGATTCCATGTCCTTGTGTGGACGCTAGAAAATTAGTGGCAATATTGTAGTGGAAGATCTACCTCGTGTGCATGTGGGAGGCTGAGCCTGATGGCAATCTTTGACTAGTGAAAGATTAAATGATATGGCGACATCCCCTGAAAAGATGGAAGTTATAAGCCATGTTAATCCACCATAAAGACATCATTGTAGAAATTCTGACTTGTAATCGCTTTTTACTGATTCATGCTGGTTTCCATTTTCCACGCTATTCAACTTCTTATCGGAAAAGAAAAGGATAAAATTATATTTGAGTATTTGTTTTTTTGTTAGCACTTTTAAAAAAATTAGATAAAATAGCAAAAAATAAAAAAATATTTAGAATAATAACACAATTTAGAAAGTCACATATGATATTTGTGGATCGCGAGACACGTATCATACGCCACTCTTTCCAGTATTAAAAATAAACAGATACAATTTACAATAAAAGAAAACAAGGAAAGAGAAAAAGAAATCCTGAAGACATATTGAAACTCCAATTCTCTTCAAGATTAAATATAAACGGACATAATTTATAATAAACAGAAAGAAGAATAAGAAAAGAAAAAAAAAAGAATTTTAAAGACATACCGAAACTTCGATAACATCATCGATAGTGTTGGAAAGATATTGACGATACAAACACAAAACACCAAAAAAGATCACGAACGATGACTAGAATAGGTAACATGAGTCCACTAAATATGTCAATGCTCGTTTAGTTTAATTTTTTTTTATCTATAATTGTAATCTCAAGGGACAGCAACATTATTTTTTATCCACCATGTTTACCGTGTCAGTGATTAACATTACCATAATAAATGAGTTGTGCTCCGAATTATACTAGATCTTTCTTCGATCAAATTGGGTTTTTCCTTGATGATGACATTCAATGCTTGTGAATAAATATTAGATCTTATATATATTGTTGTCAAATTAAATGCCCTACATACTAATCTAATCACCGAAAATGTGCATACTTTTGAAGATAAAAGGCCAAAATGTTTGGAGAATAAAGCAAGTTTGACGAGACACAAGAAGAGGCGACGCATATGCGTATGGGGAAACAATCCAAAATTGCCATACAACACCGCAAAGAAAAGATGAACAAGCGAGCGATTGGTGGTCAAAAAGTTGCAATTCATGAAGAAAAAGATTGCAAAGTAAACAGATACTTCTCATTTTTAACGAGAAAAGGCAAGAACGATGATCTGAATTTCAAACCCTCTTTATATTTAGTCAAGAACTATGATTGCATGCTTGGTGTTGACAGGTTGGATTGGGCAAAACAAAGTTCGTGCAAGACAGCATCGGAAAAGTAATGACCTGATGGGTTGATCCTAGGTGCACACAAGGTGGTAGTACGTAGTAGTAGCTTAGCTTGATTGTATTTCAAAAACTCAATTATGAAAAAGCCATGAAGGTCAGCAATTAGATCCTCACTAGTATAAAGAACCAGATGGACTTTCTTCCTTTCCACCCTTCTACAGTAATTTCTTGATAATCTTACCACCTAGACATGCCTTGTCA
>Ga0325414_1002369_pt1 | contig 19032 bp, 10 predicted proteins | sample PopdelMetagenome_8_FD_206183 | JGI IMG/M metagenome (GOLD analysis project Ga0325414, IMG submission 206183) | Populus deltoides microbial communities from Bellville, Georgia, United States - Leaf-PdKOR-R3 | ecosystem: Host-associated > Plants > Phyllosphere > Phylloplane/Leaf | place: USA... | reverse complement strand
CGTGACCTGTAAACATATTCTATATACAACTCATTAATTTAAGAGTTCAATGAATACATGATCTAACATGGATAAAATTAACAAAATACCTAGCCTAGAGAAGACAACATGTCTAGTTTTATTTCCAGAAACAACATTCCAGAGGGCCAAAACACTATCAAATTTGACGAGATACTAGACCTAACTCTTTCTTGAACTTGGTTAGGAATCTAGCTCAAATGCATGTGGATTTGGCTAGACTCTAGATCAAAATCTCTTGAGCTTCACTACACACTAAACCCAAGCGCACATGAAACTATCTTTAAGACTCTTATAAGAGCTTAAGATAATTATTTTCCTATATCTCTAGGTGTATAAAAGTTCTCTAAGAGCTGATTATATTTCTACCAACATTAATACTATGATGGAGCTATTCTCATCAACATTAAATGTTGTATATAAAATAATGTATAAAGTTTTTTATAGCTCTACTATTTGTTCATCAACACTAATGATGTGTAAAGATAATTCCTGTCAACATTAATATTGTGTAAGAGAAAACATTTTCATCAGCATTAATGTTGATCTAAGAGACTTTTTCCTTACTAAGATATTCAAGAGAAAAAGATTTTGGATCCCTTGAGCAAAACAATAAGATTCAAAGTACAAGGGCTATAAATATCATCTGAACCACCCAATTAAAAGATTCGCAATCTTTATTTTCTTATCATACATTCTCAAAATATTTATTACACAAAAACCAAAAACAAATATTTTTGTTTGTAGGGTTTAATGTTTTTTTTATTACAATCTTTTACTATAAAGTTACTAACTTTATAAAGTTACTAACTTAATTATTAAAAGGCCTCCTAAAACCTCATAAAAATAGTTTGTTTTATAGAAACTGAGAATTCTACCACAAATTCTTTGATATTTCTATTAGTAGAAATAGAATATTGACATAGAAGTGTTATAATATAATTTTCAAGTACTCAAACTCTCTCGTGAGCATATTAGATCCTGAAAAATAATCAATATATAAATTGTTATGGCACACACATTACTAGTTTTCCTCACCGATGAGCAATGGTTTGAAGATGGAAGTGCATATCAATCTTTTTCCTCAGGAGTTTGCCACATAATTCCTTTAATTTCCCTTGTCATTGCAACCTGGGAGGTTTATGATTCGTTTAGCAACGCGGTTAAAAAATTATTTATTTAAAGTTTTATTTAAAATTAATTTTATTTATGTTTTTGAATTATTTTAATATGTTAATGTAAAAAACAAATTTTAAAAAATAATAATAAAATATTTTTTGTATATATTTTTAAATAAAAAACATTTTAAAATACAAATCCTCCCAAACAATCCTAAAATCTAGGAGGACATGAGAATTTTATTTATTTATTTATTATCAATTTGAATGCTGTGAAGACGGAAAACATAAATAGAAAAAAAAATAATTTTAATATAAGTTAGATAATCTACACTAGAATATCGTTATTTATTTATTTATTTATTTATTTATTTGAAAGTCAGTCCCATATATGTATTTTCTCTTTCAGTTTGATAATAAATTATATTCTCAAATAAATATAACATAATAACTTTAATGGTACAGCTCATAACAGTTTAATACATTAAAAAAATACAGCACTCTATTTATTAATTTTAATATTCTAACTTGGAAAAATAAGGATATTGTTTTCTGTTGTAAAGTGGTGACATGTCAACGAGCACTGGGCACAGTATTTCTATCTTATCCATCGTATGATTCATCATTTGAGAAAAAAATCAAACACTACTCTGGGAGGAACCCAAGTCAAAGTATCTTAACCATCTAGGGTCGTGTTCTGTAATCAGGGCTCGGAACCCATCTTTCACTTGAAACTAGCCAGAACCAATATTGGAAATTTGGAACCCTCCTGCCCTATATGAGAGCTAGACCAAGCCAGCAGTCTCGTGATCTTGAACCAGAAATAATTAGAGCTCGAGCCCATTGACATGTCAAAGATATAAGGCCATTGTGCAACTTCAGAAATAAATAAAGTTAGAGCCCACTGATCTGTCAAAGATACGAGACCATTGTGCTAAGAGTTGCATGACTAAGTATTATTTAGCCAAATTTGGTCCAAGCCCAGACCATCTTCGATTCTAAAGTTCACACCAGCAAAAGACTCGGCTAATGGGCTGTGGGCTGCATGAAAAATGAGCAGTGCTATTACCGTTTGTTTTGATGGCAGCTGTTCTCAATTGTATGGTGTTTGGTTACAAAATGAACTTGTGGTTTGGTTCATGGAACCCACCAATAAATGAGGTTTGACCTCAGTTTTGCATGACGCAACTTTTACATGCTTCTAGTGAACCACTCATCCTGTGTTTTTGCCCAATCTTAGTATTTTATTGTTGATAAAACATACAGACCAAAACAACTTTTGAAATTTTCCTTAGTTCAAGAAACAACTGTATAAACAAATTATCTTGAAGAGTTTAGAGAGTTTCCATTTGCACAGATCTATGTCAAGCGTGCTTGACGCCAGGAGCAAAAGACCAAATTTTTTGACAAATTTGAATGAATTTCTTGATGAGATATAGATCACAAAGTTTCGATTATAATTGTTACTTACATGTTTTATTTTATTTTATTATAATATCAATTTCAACCACAGTTTTAATCAAACACATAAACACATAAGATATACATTTTACTAGTCAACAACTTCAACCATAATTTTAATCAAATCAATCATAACTAAAAATAATTATTTTAAACTTATTTTTTAAAAATCATGAACACAAAAACTATATTTCCAGTGGAATGGCCTTGGATATATCGCGTCTCCCAGCTGTAAATTCTTACCAAACCTTTCTAGGCTGCATGCTGTACTAGATATATAACAACAGGGGATTTGTTTCTGATGCAGGTTGGTACATCTGCTAAGTTAGCCATGTGGTTCGTACAAAAAGGGAGGAAAATTAAAGATGCTGCTGCCGCTGTAAACACATCAAGATTGCTAGCCAAGAAATCATGTGGCCTCCTGCACGGCGGTGTCAATTTATCTAGTTTAAAACCAGGCACGGAAGGGAGCTAATTGGCCATTGTTAGTTCCTGTGAAGGATTGACTGGGACGTATGTCCAACAGAATAAAACTACGAAGAGAGAGTCCCAAAAACGGAGTACAGATTTTCTATAACTGCCATCGGGAAGGGCGAGTCACTTTCTCCTTGACCTTGATGCTTTGATTATTGGTAGTTGTTTCAGGCAAAAGCTGAGACAAAAGCTGCCCTCATCACGTGGTTTTTCAAGACCATCAATTCTGTAATTTGAAACTTTCCTCCATCTCGATCCATGATGATGCCCACCATGAGCTACAGTATATGGCCTCCTGTAAAATGGGTACCTCTTGGTCAATATGACAATAATTTCTGTGGTGATATCAGATTACCTCTAGATGCTTCATTTTTAGTGGTATGTCTTTCCACTACCTAATTTAACAGTTTTATTAATAATTTTTTTTATCAGAATTTATACTCATAGACTGTCAATAAGTATTTTATAAAAACAGTCTGTAAAAAAAATCGTGTCAGTAATTTATGATATGTTGAAGAGTTCATCAGTAATAAATTTACCAATGGATTTACAGACGGACAAAACACATCAAAAATTTTTTATCCGCTTCATTCCGTTGGTATTGCCCTCGAGAAGTTTGCCATATAACTGACAAAATATCACTTGCAATTCCGTTGGTGTTTTTATTTGTTCGTCGGTAAATATAACATATCATTGACGGAATACCAGCTGCAATTTCATCATGGAGTTAACAATTACAGTGGCATTTGCAGTAATTCTTTTCAAATTCTTTGGAATATACCAACGGATGTAGTCTATCGGTAACCCCCCCGCGGTCAATAATATTTTAAAATACTTTTTTTAAAAAAAATATATTGAACAAAAGTAGAAAAATAATTAAAATAAATTAAAATCAAATATATAAAATGAAATTAAAATAATATAAAAATTAAATATTTATTATAAATTTAAACATTTATATGTTCAAATATAATAAATTTAAAATAGAGACGACATTGGAGGAGGAGGAGGTTGGTTGTCGTCAGGATCATGGGGCCAATAAGGAGGAGTACATGGATCACCCATGTATGATCTCATCTCCATTACCACTTGGCAGAGTTATTTATAATCCACCATGAGTCGTTCAAAAGTTTCATTAAGATGTGTCGTCCAATCTTGTACTCGTTAGTCTAACATCGCCTTGAACTTCGAAGTTTGATTGCTCATAACCGATTATGAGCATCCAACTATCAAAATATTAAAGGCCATTCTCAAGTTCTCAGCTGTAGTGTTAGAGAGTCCGTACACCCGATTTCTATAGGGCTCACCGAATGATCTTGCCTCTAACCACAAATCTGGATGGGTCAAAGGATCGTCTTCGTTTCTCTTATTCAAACAGTTGTTATATGTATCCTGAAAAGAAAAAATAAATTCATCAAATTGAAGGAGATTATAACTTAATAAAAAAAATGGTTGAAAACCAACATACTACAAAGTGCTGAGCTCGGTTATCCATGAACTGCTGCATCTTTTTTTGGTAGTCATCACTCTGCACATGCATTTCAACAAAATGTTCCATCCGACTTAGCTTGCATTCAAGAATCATAGCCTGCAAGATAAATATGTTGTTAGTTAAATATATTTTAAAAAAATAAAAAAAATGAAAGGAATAAAAAAATCTTATTATCTGCTTCACATGCGAAATGAATGGAATGGAGCTGCCAATATACCTGTTAACAGAATAGTGAACACACCGGTGCTGGTTCTCCGCACCAGATTATGACAATCGAGCAAAACGCATGGATGTTACATGTTGAATGTAGTCCGCTCAAACAACCTTCAAGATATATGGTGGTCTAAAATCCTTCCAAACCACCACGTCATTTCAAGTTGGAAGCTCACTTTCTTTCGCATATTTTCTTGTTTTTTTTTATGCCTCATACCATAAATCACGCAACCTATATGTTACCAATAAATTATCTGTTAGTAAATGAAAAATAAAATTTTAATATTCGGAATAAAAAAAATTATTTTGATTTTGATCTTACCGAGTTGCAGCGTAATTCTTCTAAACCGTTTTCACAACATTATCATTAGCTCTCTCCATTCAAATTTTCCCTTGCAGTAAAAATTTATAAAAAGAAAATTTCAGTAATTTCAATAAACTAACTAAATTAACATAATAAAAAAATATTTAAGTTAATACTAACCTTAAACCTTGAAAATCACGCATCGACTTGTGGTTTCCATTCATGATGTTTGGAAACCTAGCTCCATTTAGACAATGAAATTTTCATTTATGATTTAAAAGCAAATGTTATTGTTCTTGCAGTCTAAATTTTTATAAACCTGAAATTGCATTCATTAAATAAAATTATTTTTCAAAAAATATTAAACATGTCATTGCGAAAGCAAAACAAACTTACATTGAAAGGTTCTCCTTACACTAGGTCTTGTACTAGCGAGTAAATAGATCTTGCTATGAAGAGACCCGCCTCGACGTTGTGGCATTGCACTCGATGACCCCACATCGTAAGTAAATGCATGTGCCTTAGGTGCCTATTCTTGGTCGGCATCTAATGACTTATGGTTGTCAGCATCGCTGCTAGAAGAACTAGCAGCGATCTTATTCTCGCGACATGCAATAGACTTTCTCCTAGACATCTACATAAATTAACGGATAAAAAAAATTATATGATTCTGATTTTTTAAAAACATTCGGCAGCAACTTTCCTATATGACTACTCAAAATTTTTAAACCTACAAATACATAATATATGTACTATAAACCAATTGATTTTATTCAATTTCTTCTAACAAATTAGAATAATTCAAATTTGCACAAAATTCTCATTTTCTAAGTGGTAATATATTAATTAATCCTAAATTTACAAAACAATTAATCTAAATTTACAAAAAATCAAAATAATAATTAAAATTAATTCCACACATTTAATTATAATTGAACAACAAAATTGAAAACAAATAAGTAAAATTCTAAAAAATAATGAAAAAATTATTTAAATAACAACTAAAATTCAACACAAAATTGGAAAAAAAAAATATTGACAAAAAAAAAACAAAAATAATGCAAAACCAAAAACACACATAAATGAAGAAGAAAAAGGAATGAAAAATTCTTACTTTTATGGCGTGCTTAGTTTCGACCGAGAATTAAAAAAAAACAAAAAAGAAAAACAAAATAAATGAAAAGGGATTGTTAAGAAAAACATGAACAAAAAAAGAAAAAAAAAGGAGAAAGATGATGAAAGACAACATACCTTAGGATATGGGTGAGCAAAAAAACCAAAAAATCAAGAAAACCGGAAAAAAATAATCGAAAAAAACGAACCGTGAAAAAAAACTAATTAAAACTTTGAAAAAACTAACCGGTTCGGTTTTGGTTTTACAAGTCTGAAACCAAAAAATCCAAACTTAACCCAAACAAAAAAAACCGAGCCAAACCGGTTTGAACCGGTTTCGGTATTTTTTAAAAATAATTTCGGTTTGTTTATTTTTTTTTAATAAAAACCAAACAGAACTAAAAATGATCACCCCTACCTTAGGATGAGAAGAGAAGATGATGTTTGATTTCGGCTCGGGTCATGAACAAAAATAAGAGAATGAAGAAGAAGAGAGGAGAAGAGAGAGGATGAAAGAAGAATAATGAAGAAGATGAAGTCTTGTCTACTATGTCCATGATTTTTTATATTAGGTTTTATCGATGAAATTTTTGATGGAATATTAAATATTAATATCTTTAAAAATTTTGTCGGTGATTTCGTCTATGAAGTCAAGTTAGAATTTTCAATTCGCGTGAAAAATTTCAGAAACCCCTCCAAATATTGTTGATGAATTTTCATTACGTCGGTGATTTTGTCTGTAAAAGAGTAAACATTCAACAGTAAAAAAGAACATTAATTACTAGTGCCTTGGAATTCCCAATTCTTTGGTGATTCCATTAGGAAACTTGTACCACAATAAAAAAGAGAATTAATTGTCAGCGCATTGAAATTTTTATTTCATTTGTGATTTTGTTGATAAAAAAAGCTTTAATTATCAACGTCTTGAGAAGTGAACAGTTCCCATCACCATTGGAATATACGGATAGAAATATTCTGTCGGTATATTCGTGTATAATTCTCATCACCATGAACAGTGCCGGGGAGAAGGGGAACAATTCTCATCGCCATTGGAACATAGCGATGAACTCATTCTGTCGGTATTTCCATCGGTGTAAAACAGTGTCTGATGTCAGATTGTATTTGTATTCCCTATCTATCTATCCTATAAATACTTAAATTTACAGCTGCACGCACAACACAATAATACCAGTTAACATCACAATAATAAAATAAATAATTTTTTGTCATTCAATAATATATTAACATCATTGTCATTACATTGAAGTGAATTTTGTCCATAAATATTACATTATAGTTTATGGCATTATAAATTCGTGTTGTGCAAATTAATCCGAATTGTTTTCTTCTTCGTTAATTGACCCATCTTCATCTCCATCACAACTTCTATGTTAATTTCATCACTATCACCATCTTCATCGACTTGTGTATGTCTGCTAGAGTTCAAAACATCATTCAATTTCTCAGTGTTAACATTAACCAAAATATTATTGGTGATGCAAAAATTTGAGTTTTCTTCTAAGTCATTAGACAAAAAACATTATTTCCCATAGTTAATTCATCGTTGCCATCCTAAACAACCTTAACACGACCCCTGGATTTTATTTTCACTACAGATAACCAATCAGCTCTTGAACGATCCTTTTTAAAGAAAGGATCGTATGTGTAATAAACTGCTGGCATTGCTTGGCAAAAACAAAGACATTGTCAACGTTGCGGAGTTTAGCCTTTAAATTAATTTTGAACAAACCATGATAGGGATCTACTTTGATTTCTCTGTCAATAGTATCATACCAATAACATTTAAATAAAAATACTTTATTTTGCTCGCTATGATATTGCAATTTAATGACCTCTTTTAACTTCCCATAATAGTCAAATTTAAACTTATTAGAAGTTGATCCCTTAACATAAACCCCACTTTATATGTCTTTCCGCCTTGCCTATATTCTTCAATATGAAACAAATGTCCATTGATGAAGTACCCGTTGTAGCACTTCCCTTTTCTTTTAAAACCCAGACTTGGTAAATACAAAGTAACACTAACATTCCTTCACAATTGATAAACCTAGTACATGAAGTACAACCATGAACAATTAACGAGAAATGTGTAATGAAATTAAGTATCCTAAGAGATAAGATAATTAAACAGTACTTACATATGTTCTAAACCACGCAGAAAATTATTTATCTTATAATCAAAAGATTTGAGATTCAGTCAGCTGTGAGTCTTAGGACAGTAAATATTGATGATGTTGCCTATGAGAAATTCATCAATATATCAATTTATGATATTATAAGAGATAAATTGCTAAAAAAGAATGACATATTAAACAATGTACGTACTGAATAGAACATCTTAATTCATCGCAGTTAAATTGCACATAATTATATGTTTGTCTGAATTCTATTTCAGACAAATATCTTTTCCTCATAGCTTTTTTTGGGTATAGATTGTCCAGGATGAGAGAATATTAACAAGTTCCCACTTGAAAACATTTCCCCACCATCATCATGTCTTGGGACGCGATTGCTTTTTGTTCTCAATCGAGGCTCGAAATGGTACGAGATAAATGTTGAGATCTCTTTAACAATATAGGCATCGTATATTAAAGCCTCAACATGCACCTTGTTTTTTACTTTTCTCTTAAGTTTGAATAAGTACCTGCATAGAATTAAACGAATGTTTGAAATTATACAAAGAAAAACAATTTTTTTTTATTATGATGCATGTGTAATCCCTAACCTCTCGAATGGATACATCTATCCATATTGGACCGGGCCTCCAACTTTTGCATCAAAAGATAAATGTATGGGTAGATGCTCTATCGAGTTGAAAAATAATGGAAGGAATATCATCTCAAGTTTGCATATTATCTAGATAATATTCATTTCAAGCCTATCTATGTGTTGTTTTTGCAACTTATTGGATCATATATCTCTAAAGAAATGAATGATCTTTGTGAGTGCATCCCATATCCTATTTGATAATAAATCCTGACAAGTTAATGGAATGAATGTTTGCATAAACATGTGGTAGTTATAGCTCTTCATTCTATACAATCTGTAATTCTCTAAATTCACCAACCTTGATATGCTAGAGGCATGTCCATTAGGAAAACACAAACTTTTAAGCTATTAATAGACAAATAATTATGCATTCTTACCTAAGGCAAAGCTGGCTTTGGGCTTTGCAACCCGTGACCCAACATAAACCACCTTCATATTTTTATGGTGAGAAAACAAAGCTATATCCATTCTAGCCTTGATGTTATCTTTTGTCTTTTTCTTCACGTTCATAACTGTGTTAAAAATGTTCTTAAATATGTTCTTTTCTATATGTATAACATCAATGTTATGGCGGAGAAGACTGGTCTTCCAATAAGAAAGCTTCTAAAAAATACTTTGATTAACTCAATTGTGGGTCAAACCAAAATAAAAAAAACTTCTACTCATCTGATTGAAAACCAAACACAATGTCATTGTACTCTGACACCAAGTAATCGAATTCCTTCCCCGAAAGAAGCGACGGTACATTATCCCTTTCAACTCTGCTAATAAAAAAGTCCTTATTATTTCTATACTTGTGATCCGTTGGCAAAAATCATGGGTGACAATAAAAAAAATGCTTTACCAATGTTTGTTAAAGTGAATGCCTTTTTATTTTCCATACAGTATGGATATGCTAGTTTTCCATACGTGCTCCAACAAAAAACTATTCTATAAACAGGAAAATCATTGATAGTCCACATCAAAGCTGACTTCATTATGAAATTCTGTTTTTCGATACATCATAAGTCAAAGCCCCAGATAACCACAACTGCTTCAACTTATCAATCAATAGCCAAAGACAAACATCTATATTCTAACCCAGAATATTAAGATCGGGTATGACCGTAGATAAAAACATGAACTCTGGTTGCTTCATACACATCCCCGGTGGTAAGTTGTAAGCTATAAGTATCACCGGTCAATAAAAATAAGGTGCAATAAATTACCCGAATGGATTGAATCTATTTATACATAACCCAAGAGGCACGCTCTTTAATTCCACTGAAAACTAAGGATGCACACTGTTAAAGTGTTTCCAGGCTTCATCATTGGAGGGGTGTACCATCACTCCATCCATTGCACCAATTGATTGGTGCCATGCTCATCAGTCTTTGGTGACGTGAATAAACTCTACAATCTAGGTGTGATTGAGAAGTATCTAAGTTTTCTGTGTGCGAAAAAAGTCCTTCCCCTGTCAATTCTAGGTTTATAACGAGAATGCCCATATGTTCTGCACTCAGTTAACTTTGCATTTTAAAGGTAGTGCAACATGTAGAAGTTTGGACACATGTCAATTTTCTGGTATTCTAGACCAAGGGGTTTCATCATGGACTTGGCAGCATAAAAGTTCTCTTTTAGCCTGTTCCCTTTAGGTAAAATGCTTCTCACCTATTTGACAATTCTATTATAACTGGTCTCACTCAACCTATGATCCAACTTGATGGTGAACACCTATGCAACGATCGATAATTTACTGTGATTTGTGCAATCATCCTATAATGGTTCATTGGAATCTTTTAAAAGATAAAAAACCTAGTTGTGTCCGTATTAGGTTCTTCATCTATGATTGGACATTAACTGATATGACTCTGATTCATTCTCATCACATCTATAACTATATTCTTATAAGGATTACTATTGTCATATATAACTCCATGCACATTGCTAGCACTAGAAGTTGACCCAACCATCCTCTCTACAATTACATCGTGAAGAACATATGGTTCTCCGTATGCATACCAACATATGTATTTCTCCATGAACTTTTTTTTTTTATAGAAGATGCATCGTTACAACATCTAGACTGATAAGTTTTTTTTATTCTTACATCTCTTGCATGAACATCTAATACGACCTCCATTAAAATTTCTCAGATTATATAGTGTGTAATTAATAAAACCCTGAACCCCATTACAATAATCCATCATTCGCAACCCTTGGGGTGAATCTTGATACATCCATTAACAATCATTCATTACTTATATCGAACCTATTTAAATAATGATGACAAAATGCATTAATTAACTATGTTAACTAACTAATTTGCAAAAATATTGGTTTAACTCAATCTTATTCAATCTATTTTACTAGTTCTCTTAATTCATTATCAATTTTATCTCTATATAAATTAAAATTTCTACACATTTACCAAAAATTACAACTCGGCAATAAAATTGACAAAATATAAAATGAACATGTTAAATAAACCATTATTTATTTCATCATAAAACACCAAAGTAAAAAATTCAACATAAGTTTCATCAATTTACAAACAAATATAATTTTACAAAATCCAAAACAAACATAACATGCACAAATCATAAATCCATACAACAAAATTGTATGAGAAAAAACTATAAAATAAGTTAACACCCAAACAAAATACATATACTATAAAAATATGAAAAAAATAACATTTAAAAATTATGTTTAAAAGAAAAAAAAGGATAGATTTGTTTACTTAAGGTGGAGAATCCTCAATAAAATTGAAATAAGAATATGGATTATGACAAACCAAGTGTTATGGTGGCTAAATTTGTTGTAGGAGGTTGAATTGTGTTCAGATTGAGGGGGGGTGACTGTTTGTTGTAGAAAAAAATGCATAAAAAAAAAGGAGAAATGAGGGAGGGGAGAGAAGGGTTGCCCGTCAGGTTAAAAATTAAATATTACAGATAAAATTATTATGTCGGGCATTCCATCGGTCATTCTATTGGTAAAATATGTCACTTCACCGTACGATTTGCCTTTTTAAATTCCACTGTAATACAATGCATAAGTCCATCGGTATATACTGAGAGACTATTTTTGTCGGTATATTTACATACAAACTTTACCGTCGGGTTAATTCTGTCGGTAAACCTGTTGGTAAAAGTTACACGACATCATACTGTTTTAGCTTTTTTATTTTTTCTTTTCCTACTGCAATTCTCTTGGTATATACCAACAGAATGTTTCTATCGGTTTTTACCGAGGGATATAGTGATGGAAAAGTCCATCAGTAAAATTCACCACAATCTACCGACGTAAAAATTCTATTGATGTTTCTGTTTATATTTGCCAAATTTTTGATAGTGTCAACTATATCACGTCTCCCAGCTGTAAATTTTTACCAAACCTTTCTCCTGTAAAATGGGTACCTCTTGGTCAATATGACAATTATTTTTATGGTAATATCAGAGTACCTCTGATTCTGCATAATTGACTACTTACACATAGTTGATTAAGAAAAGAAAGGTTGGCAAAATGGCATCTTTAACTAATTTGTTACTCTTTTATTATTCTAATAATTATATGAAACTATTGCCATCATTTAAGCTCCTCCATCGGCTGGAAAAAAAAGCTCAACGTCAAAAAAAGATGTCAAGAGACCACAAGTGTATTCTAAAAAAGCAAAATAATAATAATAATAATAATAATAATAATAATCATCATGATTCAGGTATAAGAAGGAAAATAACATTCATTTATTCAAGGTGAAAATTGAAAATATTCAAACATTTTATAAAAAAATAAAATAAAAAACTCAAAATCAAAAGAAAAAGGATCAAATATGAAAACAAAACAAAATAAAAGAGCAAATAGGATTTCAATCAATGATGAAATTAAAAAAAAATTTAAAGTTTACAAAATAAATCAAGATGAAAATCATACAAAAAAAAAACAAAGAGGACTAAATCAGATATCTCCAAACATAAGAGGACATCATGGATTTTTTTTTTTGCTTGGACAACTTGTTTTTTAGAAGAAGAGAGAGAAAAAGAAGAAGAAAAAAAGAAAACATTGCCAGAGTCAAATCTCTACACGCCTCACCATACACTTTACCTTATATAGGCGAGGACTCTACGAGCTTTTGAAAGTTGTTGCAATTGCATAATTCTCACCTCCTAACACCGTTACATGCGCTATTTTAAGCATGCAGAGCAGTTTCAAGCGCTGACACATGCATTGCATGCTCCAACAACTTTTCTATAAAAAACATTAATTATTCATTTTAAATATATGAAATTTTCTATGTATTAACCCCATAAGCCCTTTGATCTCAAGCTTAAAAATTTCTGATTTTAGGTGTAACAAAGTAAATTCAACGCGCATTTATTTCTAAAATATTAATTACTCATTTTAAAATATGAAATTTCCCCTGTATCTATTCTATAATTACATAATGACTACATTGAAAAGATGAATAAGCCCTTAGATCTAAGTTTAAAAAATTATGGACTAAAGGGTAACTAAGTAAATTGACTATGTATTTTTAAACAAAAGATGATTTTCCCCATCAAGAGAAGGTAGATTTATTTTGATTTCAAGGGTATTATAGCCATTATACTATGCATTTAAAAAGTAAAAAGACTTCTTCGACCTTATAAATTTACAATTAGTCCCTATGCAATTACAAAACTACCCCTAGAAGCCTAGCAAATGAGTTTTTGGGGAAGAACAAAACAGTCATTACACTATTTTCATTTACTGTGCATAGAATCTATATGCACAATCACTACGCCATTAAACAGTTTTATCGACGGATTAATTCTGTCGGTATAAGGAACAAAAATCGTCGGTAACATTATTACCGTCGACATCTCCGACAGAATTATTCCGTCGGTGTCCTGAGCGTCGGTAATTTCGCATCCCGTCGTAATTTTTGTCGGTAATAAAAAAATAAGTGCCGACGGACATTCCGACGGTACTACAGACGCCTACGCGCGCCAAAAAAAAATTTTCCCGCCACTAAGTTACCGACGGATTATATCCGTCTGTATGTTCAATGGTAATTACCGACGGATATTCCGTCGGTGATTATGGCATGGAATTACCTACGAAAGTATTCCGTCGGTAAAAGCCATGGTAAATCCGTTGGAAGTTTACTATACTAAAATACCAACGGAAATATTCCTCTGTAAATCCGTCGGTATTTATTTAAAATATTTTAAAAAATTTATTTATTAACAGTTAAAAAACTTAATAACCAAATAAATTTGCATTAGACATTAAAAATGTAAAAATAATGTTAAATAATATTCATCGAAATATTCATTACAAATTTAATGTTTTTTTAAAAAATTAAACTAATTAAAATAGCGGCGGAGCTAGAGGAGGAGAAGGAGGAGGAGGTTGGTTGTTGCCGGGACCGTACGGCCAAAAAGAAGCAGCACATGGATCATCACCAATCTTTGATCTAATCTCCATGACCATTTGATGGAGCAGAGCATAATCCGTCGAGAGGCGTTCATATTGTTGTTTCAAGGCTAAAAACTCTTATGACTGGGTGCTCGATACTGATGGAGAGCTCCCAACGGTTGAGACACTACCGGTCGATCGTAATTTTTCGGCCGTAGTGTTGGAGAGCCCGTAGACCCGATAAAAATCGGGTCCACCACACGATCCAACCTCCATCCATAAATTCGGATCGAAATCTGGTTGGGTAAAAGGATCGTCCCCATATCAACTGGCTATTATAGGTCTCTTGAATTTTTTTTTTTTAAATCATCATATTCAATTTAAGAAAATAATAACTTACGAAATAAAATGATTGATCGAACATACCATAAAATGCTGAGCACGGTTGTCTATGTACTGCTGCACCTCTTTTTGGCGGTTTTGACTCCGCACGTGCGTCTCTACAAATAGCTCCATTGGACTCAGCTCACGTCCAAGAGACATAGCCTGTAAGGAAAAAAAAGATTGCAAGTGAAATATATTTATAACCAACAACAAATTAATTAACGATATATTTCATTTAAATTAATCTTACTATCCGCTTCGCATGTGCGCTGAACGGGATGGAGCCGCCGGTGTGCGTGGTCACCGAACCATGAATTTGCCAGTTCCGGTTGACGGCTCTGGATTGTGGGCGCCGTGAGAACCGCTTAGACATCACGTGCTCAATATATGCCGCCCATATATCTCTCGAGATGAATGGCGGTTTAAATTCCCGCCAAACCGCCACCTCATTCCATCCTTTAAGCCCGTTGTCCCTCGCATATTTTTCGCTTTTTTTTTGGGTGTCATACCAAAAATCACGCAACCTACTTCCATAGTAACTGAATTTAGAACATAAAATTTTAAATAAAAAATAAATATTATTTTTTATGTTACCTAGTTGCCGCGTGATTCTCCCATACTCTCCTGACAACATTGTTGTCCGCGCTATCCCACTCAAATTTATTCTGTATATCTAAATAATTCATTGAAAATAAAAATAGTACAAGATATAAAATTACAAAAATTATTTATTAAAAATAAACTGGAAATTAAAAATTAACACCTACCTGAAATCACCGAAACCAAGCATCGATATGAGGTCTCTACTCAGGATGTCTGGCGACATGACTCCATTGAAACAATAAAATCTCCATCGACGATTTCAACGCCAATGTAATTGTCCTGGCAGACTCAATGTTTGTGAACCTGAAATTAAATAATAAAAAATTAATTAGTTGTTCATAAATTATGTTATAAGTATTAAAAAAAAACTAATACCTAAACAAACTTACATTGAGAGGTCATCCTTTCATTGTGCCTGGTACTTGCGAGTGAATTGACCCCACTGTGAAGGCACACCGCTTCTGCGTTGTGAAACCGCACTAGAAATGCCAGCATCACACGGTTGCGCAGATGCATCACCGTGATCAGCACCTAAGGAGATGTTCTCCTCGCTGCTAGAAGAACTAGGTGCAATTGTCTGCTGACGACATTCTGTAGATTTCATTTGACGCATCTACACAAATGTATATGAATTATTACATAAATTAACTTTGATTATTTTAAAAAAAAATTCGGCAGAACCTCTCCTATACTAGAGACTACTCACAGTTTTTAAACCTGCAATCTTTACAATACCCACAATCCATATAATCTCCATCAACATCATATATACAACCTAATATCTATACCAATTCAATCATTAAAAAAAAATATAAACATCACCTCCCTTATAGTAGAGACTACCCACAGTTTTCATACCTACAAATATTGATAATTACACAAATATTGCAAAATCAACTATATACAACCTAACATCTATAGAAATTCAACGTCTATATATTTTCAACTACCATCAATACAAATTCATAAATAACAATTAAAATTAATCAAAATAAGAAACAACATAACATAAATTGAACAATATCATAAAATTAATATAAACTAATTAAATTTAATTCTATATATCAATTCACATTTATAACATAAATTCAACAATAACAATTATTCCAATACAAACAATAATATCCTAAAATTAAAATTAATATAAACTAATTAAAGTTAATTTAATTCTATATTTCAATAACATTAAACAAAACATCTTAAATACAAAACAAACAATACACAAAACTAAAAAAAACAATACATTAATTCAAAACAAATTTGGGAATAAAAAATGCTTACTTTAATAGTGTGTTGATTTTTAGATTTTATCTATAAAGAACACACAAAACAAAGAACACCAAAAAAATAATGATAATTAAAAAAAAAATAAAAAGATAAAGAAAAATCATTACATACCTTTTAATATATTGAAAACTACCACCAAACCAATCAAATCTCTTCCAAAAACTAAACTCAAACGGAATGGAGAAGAAATAGAGATGAGAGCCAAGAGAAAAAATGAACCAAATGGGGGAGGGGGAACGGTTTTATATGCCTACATTTTCGTTAGAATTACCGACGGAACATAAATGTTGTCGGTGGCATTAATTTCCGTTGGTAATTCTGACGGAAATAAATTGAAATACGCACCAAAAATTTCAAAAATACTGCCTTTGTTTTTGATCCGTCGGTAATCTCAACGGAAATTACCGTCGAAAATTGGGTCGCCGGCAATTCCATCGGTAATAGTGCCTCTGACTGGCGTGCGCTTCGGGATGTGTGATTTCCGTCGGTGATTTCTGTCGGTGATGTCCGTCGGTAAATGTGGCACAACTCCGTAATTTTTTGACAACTCTCTGTGAAATATCGACGGCACTAGGCCATCGGGCCGTCAGTAGTACCGTCGGTAATTTTCCCATTCCGTCGATGAACCCGTCGGAAATTGTGGCACAACTTCGTAATTTTTTGACAACTTCTCTGTGAAATACCGACGGAAATAGTACGACGGTGAAGCCGTTAGTGAAACAGTCAATATTTCTACAGCTGCTCCCTGTATTTTTGTCTATCCTCCTGCACACTTAGATCACACACAACACAATCACAGGAGCTGACAATTAAAAAAGAATAAATATTTCATGTTCCAAAATATTACATTATAAAAATAAGGTTTTACAACATGTTTAGTCAGAATTTTCATCTTCATCCTCAATGAATTGTTATTATCCGCTTCATCGCACTCTTCAATGTGGTTATCAACTTCTTCATGAACATTCTTTACTGCATTAGTAGAGCTCAAAATAGCATTCAACTTCTCTGCGTCAACATCAACAAAACTATCATCGAAAACATGAAAATTCAAATTTTCTTCTAAGTCAATCGAAGGAGCAACTCAATATGGTTCAACCAACTCACTAGCTTGAAAGACTTCATCTATCACACTTGTGTCTTCGTTCTCATCCTGAACAACCTTGACACGACCCCTGGGTTTTGTTTTTAAAATGGATAACCAATCAACTCTTTATCGGTCATTTCTAAAGGAAGGGGTGTATGTGTAATAAACTTGTTGGCATTGCTTTGCGAAAACAAAGATGTCGTTTACGTTGCGGTGTCTAGCTTTTGAGTTGATTTCAACGAGACCATAGTGAGGATCTACTCTCATTCCTCTGTCAGTTGTGTCATACCAATAGCATTTGAATAAAAATACTCTATTCTGCTCGCTATGATTTTGCAGTTCGATGACCTCTTCCAATCTACCATAGTAGTCAACTTCAAACTCACTAGAAGTCAATCCCTTAATACAAACACCGCTGTTGTATGTCTGTCTTCCATGCCCATATTCTTCAGTATGAAAGACATATCCATTGACAAAATACCCGTTATAGCACTTGACTTTTCTTTCAGGGCCCAGGCTTAGTAAAGATAGTGAAATAGCAGCATTAACTCCTATTTGATAAACCTTGTATATTAAATACAAAACCAATCAATAAATGGATATTATGTAATATATATTTACGTACAGTGAATTACATTGCAAGAGATTATGAGTTTGTGATAGGACTTACATGTGTTCTAAACCATGTGGCAAATTGTTCATCTTGTAATTGAAAAATTTGGGATTCGGTCAGCTGTGAGTTATTGGACAGTAAGTATTGTCGATGTTGCCTGCAAGGTTGTTTCAAATTATATGAGTTTATGGTATCACAAAACATAAATAGTACACTCTTGACAAAGTTTATGTCGAACGTCTACTTACTTAATAAAAGGTCTCAGCTTATCACAGTTAAATAAGATATAATTTTGTGCTTGTCTGAACTCTATTTCAGACAAATATCTTTCCCTCACGACATTTTTAGGTGTGGGTCATCCAGGATTCTAGAATATTGACAAGTTCCCACTTGAAGGCACTTCACCGCCATCATCATGCCGTGGAACACGGTTGATCCTCGTTCTCAAATGAGATTCGAAATAGTATGAGATAAATGTTGAGATCTCCTCAATAATATAGGCCTCACATATTGACGCCTCAACATGCGCCTTGTTCTTAACCTTTTTTTTTAAGATTGAACAAGTACATGCATATATATATATATATATATATATATATATATATATATATAGAATTAATAAAAAATTATCAATAAAAAAAACATTTAATTATGAATTACATAGCAACTATAATATCTAACCTCTCGAATGGATAC
>Ga0325414_1002368_pt1 | contig 19035 bp, 7 predicted proteins | sample PopdelMetagenome_8_FD_206183 | JGI IMG/M metagenome (GOLD analysis project Ga0325414, IMG submission 206183) | Populus deltoides microbial communities from Bellville, Georgia, United States - Leaf-PdKOR-R3 | ecosystem: Host-associated > Plants > Phyllosphere > Phylloplane/Leaf | place: USA... | reverse complement strand
TTTTTTTTGTTTTGATATTTTATATATTTTAGTTATATATATATATATATATATATATATATATATATATATATATATTATTTTATTTTTTTTTATTTTTTTTGTAATGCTTCAGCCCTTAGATAATGAGAGATTAGAGAGAAATTGGCTGGGAAAAAAAGAAAAGAGTTCGGTCAACAACATTCTAGTCATAAAAGAACGATCTTGATTTTAATGGGTTTATTTTGTAGAGAATAGTTTAATAGAAGCGATTTTTTACATTAATCATGCAAAAAAAAAAAGATTATAACCTATTATTTTTAAATTGGCTTAACTTTTTTAAAGTAATTAAATGATATTTTAGGATTGAAAATAAATTTATTAAGATTCATATGATGTTTTATTTATGTTTTTAGGTCAAACAAATAAAAAATTGAGTTTTGAGATCCCGAACCATGACTTTTTTGGCCACCCTTGATATTTGGAATCTGAACAAGCGAAGCATATCTGCCCATGAAACATCACTTGTTTTATTTAAGAAATCGGCGTCCAATGTGTCCTCCATCTATTGCAAACATTTGATGCCTAGCCTTTTTGTTTTAACATTTTTCCTTTTTATTAATTTTGGAATAAAATTCTTTTTATATTAATTTATTAAAATAAAATTTAAGGAATTATCCTATTATGCCAACGTTTTTAAAAACATTAAGGATTTTTATGATAATATTAGCAAATGTTTCATGAATAATTATGTATTAACCTAATATGCAAAAATTATAAAATAATTTTCTCATTAATACTAAATAATAATAAAATATCTATTTTTCTATTTTTATCATCAACTCTTTATATAATTCTATCATATTTATTATTCTTATATATTTTTCATATAAAGATGTAAAAATTATTGAGTCATTATTTTTTTATTGGAACTTGTTTTTTATCATCAACTTTTTATTTTCTTATTCTTTACAAGGAATTATAATGATATTTTAATTTAAATATTAAATTTGAAATTTATTAATAAATCAAACTAAATTTGGTGGTAACTTATAATATTAGTTTTTTAAGTGAAAAATAATAATAACAAAAAATAACTCTCTCAATAATGATTATATTAATATAAGTGATAAGATAATTATGATAATGATAGTGTTAAAATTTAATGGAGATAATTGTGATGTAAATAACAATAAATATAATTATAATAAAAAAATATAATAGTAATAATAATAATAAATCATTTTTAAAAAAATTATTATTATTCTTTACAAGGAATTATAAGATATTATTTTAAAAAATAATTATTATTAGATGCTAGAATATTCTAGTAACTGGAGAGCGGTTTTGAGAAGACTCCATCCAATATGAAGTGGTCTCACCAACCTAACAATTAGAGCATTATGGGCTCTTTTATGCACAAATATATTATTATTGACAATGATGATTGTAATCATGCACGTGATACTTTGATCCTAATCGCTAGAGAGCCTAATCACATACATTGTACCAAATTTAGTGATGTTCTTAACCCGCAAATAGAAATTAAAAAAAAATTAAAAATTTAAAAAAAAAAAGAGTTTATTTTCTGACCTAATCATCCAAGAAGCTCAGGTTCATTGTACATAACTTAATGGAGGAGGGTCACCTCTCTAGTGGAGATAAAAAAGGTGCATTGATATTCACAATGCTCAGTTATTCAAATCATTGGTGCCTCTATGCGAAATAAAATTACGTTTTGGATTGAACAGTTGCGTTTCGCAGTGGAACACGAAAGGAAAGGCGTAAAAGTCTGGGTCTTGATATGTCCTAGTTTTCACATGCAAAACAAGTTGGATTTTAATCTGTTTTTTTTTTAATTAAAAATTCATATATATTATGGCAAACATATAACCAAAACAAAAAAAACTCATAAAAATTTTAGCATGCATATAAAGTATATATTAAAAGTATCATAAGAGATTGAGATACAATCATAACATACATAATAATCATATAATATATTGCATCCGATATCATGACGGCCACGTACTCTTTCCTGAAAAGAAAAAAAGGTTTTTTCTGTGTGTAATGAGTGGAGAAAAAGAGATATAGATGGGCTTGCGATAACGTGTGATTGTAGGCAGCCAGGTGTGGGTCTGCCACAACTAAATAAGGATTTGTCCTAAACAGATTACGTGGATGGCCTAGCAGATATATTTATGGACCAGTGAGACAAATCTAAGCCCAAAAGGAGGTTTGGTAGCACCAGATCAAAATAACAACGTAAAAGAGCTATAACTTTTTATCCGACCGTTGATGTAGTAGGGCTTGCTACAACAAGTGATTTTAGGCAGTCAGGTGTGAGTTTACCACAGTTAGATGAGAATCTACCCTAAACAAATTATGTGGATAACCTAACATAAACATTTATGGAGTGGTGAGATAGGTTCAGGCCTAAGAAGAGGTCTGGTCTCGTCAGACTATAATAACTGCTCAAAAGTGTCATATCTTTTTTATCCAATCATTAATGTAGTTGGGCTTACGAAAACATGTGATTATGGGTAGCCAGGTGTGGGTTTGCCACAACTAGATGATGATCTACCCTAGATAGATTACATGGATGACCTGACAAATATATTTATGGACCAGTGGGACAGGTCTAGGCCCAAAAAAAGGTTTGGTCGCACCAGATCAGAATAACAGCTCAAAAAAGTTATAACTTTTTATCCAATTATTGATGTAGTCGGGCTTGTGATAATGGGTAGTCAGATATGGGTTTGCCACAACTATATGAGAATTTGCCCCAGATAGATTACATGGATGGCCTAGCAAATATATTTATGGACCAGTGAGACAAGTCTAGCCCTAAGAAGAGGTATGGTCATGCCAGAATATAATAACAGCTCATAAGTGCCATAACTTTTGATCTAATTGTTGATATAATTGGGCTTGCGACAACGGGTGATTCTAGGCAGCCAAGTGTGAGTCTATCATAACTAGATGAGGATCTGCCCCAAACAAATTATGTGTATGGCATAATAGATACATTTATGGACCACTGAGACATGTTTAGGCTAAAAAGAGGCTTGGTCACACCAGACTAAAATAACAGCTCATAAGTGCCCATAACTTTTGATCTAATTATTGATATAATTGGGCTTGCGACAACGGGTGATTTTAGGCAGCCAAGTGTGAGTCTATCATAACTAGACGAGGATCTTCCCCCAACAAATTATGTGTATGAACTAGTAGATATATTTATGGACCAATGGGACAGGTCTAGGCTAAAAGGAGGTCTGGTCACACTAGACTAAAATAATAGCTCAAAATGGCCATAACTTTTGATCAAACCATTGATGTAGGTGAGCTTGTGACAACGAGTGATTCTAGGCAGTTAGGTGTGGGTCTGCCATAACTAGATGATGATTTAACATATACAAATTATGTGGATGACCTAGCAGATACATTTATAAAGCAGTGAGATAGGTCTATGTCCAAGAAGAGGTCTGATCGTACCAAACCAGAATAATAACTCAAAAGAGCCATAACTTTTGATCCAATTGTTGATCTAGTTGGGCTTGCAATAACAGGTGATTCTAGGCAATCAGGTGTAGATCTATCATAACTAGATGAGAATCTGCCCCAGACAGATTACATAGAAGACCTAGCATATCATTTATAGACCAGTGGGACAGATATAAGCCTAATAGGAGGTCTTGTCACACCAGACCAAAATAATGACTTAAAAGGGTCATCTTTTAATCTGACTGTTGGATCGCACTAAATTTTTTACAGAGTTTCCTAAGATCGTTTTCCTTAAAGTAGCATGGAATTGCTACTTTGATCGTCGGATCTTTTGATTTTTAAAATTTTGCCTCAAGCCCCCGGTTTTGACAGCTTTTATGATTTTCCTTATTATTTTTGGATTTCATGTTTCTTTCCTTTGTAATTTCATATTTTTATTTTGTTTTCTAGTTGAAGTAGGGTTTTTTGGTCTATTTAAGGCTTTGTAAACCTCTTAAAGATGGGAGGACTTAAGGATTATTATTCTAGAGAAAATAAAACTTGCAAACTAGAGGTTCACATTTATAACCCCTTTCGCTCATTAAAATTCATATGTTCTTTCTTTGTTTGTTGTTGTCTTTAGCTTATCAGATCAAAAGTTATGACCCTTTTAAGCTGTTATTCTGGTTTAGCGTGATCAAACCTCCTCTTGAGCCTAAACTTGTCCCACTTGTCCATAAATATATTTGTTAGGCCATATACGTAATATGTCTACGGCAGATCCTCATTTAGTTATGGCAGACCCAAACCTGGCTGCCTAGAATCACCTGTTATCACAAGCCCAACTACACTAAAAGGTCTAAACTTTATAAAAAGTATTTTTCACCTAATATTATAGTCACTAGAAAACTCTAATTGGTTTTCAGAGTTCTATGATAAAGGATTGATTATGCTAAAAAAAAGATACTATCATTCTAAATCATCATACATTAGATAACACACATTAATGCTTGGCTTTTACTCCTAATGGTTTGTCACGTCTAATATACGTGTGGTCTATTTACATGGGTGATAGTAGGTACATTACAATGAGTTAAACCTTAGGTGGATGTTCAAGCCTAATCATTCTAAGGTGATTCATCTTTACCACTCTCAATTATTATCTTGTGATAATACTTAGTGAATTGACATGTCTACAACTAGTAAGTCCTAATCATAACCCGTGACTAATAGTTTATCAAGTCATGTCAATGGGCTTTATGTTGGGCTCATCTTCTATAGCACCTAAGACTCACTCAAAATTTGTTGAATGAAGATTGTATGCCCTATTCTTATCCAAGTAGTGAACTCTATGGATTCGTGTGCTTGGAATGAGATTTAGTGACATAAAGGTCCTTTATGGACTAAATATTGACAATGACCTTTTTGGAATTCATTTGTCATGTTGTGTGCTATTTAACAATCAACTTTTCATATTTCAATTTTTGTTGTCTTTTTACCCCTTATCAGTGTTAGTATACATCAATTCTATGATTCACGTGTGTACATCCATAACAAGTTGACAACTTATTCAATGTCAAGATATTTACATCACACAAAAATAAATCAATTTGTCACCTCTAATCAATCCCTAAAAGTATTGACCTTTAAGCATTCATTTATGTTAGAAATCATTGATGGGTGATTGATTGAAAAGGTTTGATGCATTTTAAAAGAAGACTTTAATTTTAACAAGCCAAAATAAAAGATGAACGTGCTGCTCCTAATTAACATTCAAAGTAATGACTTGTTATAAGTTCATTTACTTTAGACATTATAGGTGAATAACATGTTGATAATTGAAAATTTTATTTGAAAATTAAACAAACATGATTGAGAACCAAATGAGAATTTTGTAAAAATTTTGGAATGTCAGCTTTTCCAAGGCTTTTTAATATAGGCCAAAACCTTAATGGGTTTTATAAACAAGCTATTAAACTAAATGTAAATTTATATGTGAGTGTAAGTATTATTCTTTTATAAGAAAAAAAAACACATGAAAAAATAGCACAAATAAAGGACTAAGAACATTAAACATGAGCAAGATGCTAAATTAAATGATTTAACCTAAATACAAAAAAAACCAAAAGGCCTTGAAAACACATACATTTGTAATGCATGCCCATCTACAAAACACATCATTTTAGAAAATAAACACATGAGCAATTCAAATGTTCAAATATGCAACCAATTTCAAAGTTTGTTTAAACCCATAAATTTCATCATGATACATATCTAAATCAACCATAAAAAAAATAATCATTCATAATATATTTAGGATTTGAAGTGGACCTTCAATAATGAATGAGGTGGCTTGGAAAAAGCTGAGAAATATGGTAATGGAGGCTCGTGTTATGTCATGTCATTTTGATTAACACTAGGGAGGCGATGAGAGTGGTTATGTTTGTAAGCTTTACCATTTCCTCATCTTTGTCTTGGTGGTGGAGATGTTAGTCATCGCTATTTAAAAAAGGAGATTGATGATCAAATATTTTTGTCTTTTTTTCTCTTAATGTTGTTTTTTTAGCAACTTGGGTTAAGATACATTGTTGAGCTAGTAGGAGAGAGGTGAAGAGTGGCTATTCCACATGCTACTCCACTTCCCTTTTTTTTCCTCTTAGTACTGTAGGTGTTGGTCACCACCAATGGTGAAAGGAGATCCATGACCTAGAAAGTCTAGTTGTCATGTTATATTTTTTTTCTAATAGATTTTATTCTTGGTGTTTTTTGACAAGAGGAGGCTAGGGAAATTGGCTGGATGATGAGGAGATATAAGATAGAGGTTAGGGTTACTGAGGTGATGGCTGAAATGGTGGTGGTTAGCCAGAATTCGATGAGGAAGAGAAATGACAACGATTTGAGTTAGGTTTTTGTGATGGAAAATACCATAGACTGAACCTATTATTAATGTTCATTGGAACAGTATAATGGTGTTTCTGCCCCTCTACCACATTGAAATCTCTTCACATGACCCGTTTATCATTATTAAATACAGCAGTGATAAGTAATTACTTTTCTATCTTAATTGTATGGTGAAGTAGTCTAAATACCTTTGGAAGAAAAAAAAATTTTAAATATGACATCAAGGGGTATTTTTATATTTTCACAATGGTTTTTTGGCTATTATAATTGAAGTCGAATAGCACATTGGTATTTGCACAAATAGAAAAAAAATAGTAAATAATTAAAATGCATAGTGAAACTATGAAAATACCATTAAAATAAAATAAAAAACCTTAATCACGAGGTCAATGGGTATTTTTGGCTTTTTACAATGGTTTTTTTTTAATTACAAAGTCAGGTTAGGAGCAATTCTGTATTTGACTAAACAAAAAAAGGGTAGGCGCGCGTATACGACACCTAGGGGCATGTGGGAGGCACTTATAACCTTCGAATAGTTTATATAGCACCTCTCGGCATCTAAAAATGTTATTCCAACATATCATTGGAAGCGTGGCCATGTCATTTTCCTATTTGTGAGGCACGTGTATCTATTGGTGGTCTAGTTTGGTGCTGATGGGTCTTTTTTATTTTCCTTTTTCTCTCTCTACTCCCCAGAAAATTGCAACTTAGTCCTCTTGGTTGTTGGCATTTCAACTTCAATTCTGATTCTTTTAATTTCTAATTTTTTATCCTGATCCTTTTCTAGAAGTTTTATTTGTTTTAAATTTCATCTTTCAATCATAATTTACCAAATATTATATTTCTAATGTGGTCCTAATTCTTTAGAATTCTAATTTTTATCCTTAGCCTTTTTGTAAAAGTTTTAGTGATTTTCAATTTCATCTTTCAATTCAAATTGATAGTATAATATTTTTCAATTTAGTTATTATTGTTTTGATTTCTAATTCTTTTCTTGACCATTATATAAAAAGTTGTTATTATTTTCAATTTCACCATTTAATTACAACATTATTTTTATTTTTATGTCAATTTTGATCCTCATTCTTTTTAAATTTTCTTGTTTTTTTACTAAATTATTATTTTTTAATTCCACCTTTCAATTATATAAAAAATTTATTTTATATTTTAATTTCATTTCTTATTCTTTCAGTTGTTGTTTTTTAAAATCTTTTTGCATTATTAAAATCTCTTTTCAATTTTATCCTTCAACATTTAATTGACTGAGAATTGAACTTCATGGTTTTTTCAAATTAGGTTCTTCAGGTCTAATGACTCAGGTCATGAGTTTTTTTTGAAGAATGGTTTTATAATTATCTTTATTTTTTTATTAGGTTGTTCGAATCTCATGATCTAAGTCACCGATTTAATAGGATATTGAAGGTTGACTTTACTTTGATTATCGGGGTTACAAGTTTATCATTATCATTTTTTATATCATTCTTTTACTTTATTTTGATACTTAACATTATTGTTTTTTACAAAACAAAAAAAAATTTTGGTCTCATTACGGCATCCAGGCTAATTCTCATCTAAAGATTATAAACTAACATAAATCCTCTCACTTGAAAATTTTATATTCAATCTAATTAAATAAAATAAATAAATTTTAACACTGTGTAACTATATTTTTTTCAGATTTGTTCTGTCGGATTAGAATTTTTCATGTGGAGTTATCTAGGTCAGTCTTAATAAAAATATTTGTTTGAATAATAAATTAAAGGATGACATACACAAAAACATTGAAAGTATTTAAATTTGTATGGATGGTCTTTAGACGGAAAACTTGACCTCAAGCTAATTTGTCAATACGGATAATAACTTCCTGCCGTCTCCGTGTAGGCTTGAACCATGACGCACAAGAAGCCAAAACTTGTACCTAGAGATGTTGACCTGATGCACAAGCGGTTATGGGCCGCACGTTAAATTGCAAAAATATGTTTGGTAGAGAGAGGGGCGGCACATGCTAACTTGCTAAGCCACCTATGCATAGGATAATTTTATTTGTACAATTTTAAACTATAATTTTTTTTTTTAGTTTAACATGGTGTCTAGGCCAGTTTGGATGTATCTTAACTAATCCCACGGATCCTGAAGTTAACGATCATGCAAGCCTCCAATGATCATCATATAAGTAACCACAGGGCTTGAACCTGAGATTACAGAGGGTGCAAATCTCTTGGTCCCAATCTCTTACCACTGGACCACCACTTAGATGGTTTATAATTTTAGTTTCCTTTTTCCTGGAGTATATGGCTAGGTTACTTTACATAATGTGGGCGGAATAAAAACTTTCATGGACAAAAAAATAACATTGTTGTTTACTAGTTTAAATTTAAATTTTTTTACTTGACTTTTTATTTAGTTTAAGTTTAAATTAAATTATATAAAAATTATTTTAACATGAATTAATCAAGTTGATAAATTCAAAATAAAAAAATCAAAGAATAAAAAAAATGACAAAAAAAATTCAAACATGCGAATCCAATGGCAACCTAGACAATATCAAGATGATTTTAAAAAATATTAAGATGAAAACATATTGGATTAATCCGGATCTATTAGGGTTAACATATTAAACTTATAACCCGAATTATAGACTGCACTATGTTTGATAATATTTTTATTTAATTATATGATAAAACAATATGAAGACCAATTTAAAACAAACAGAATATTAAATGGTAAAATTAAAAAAAATAATAATTGAAAAACTCAACAAAAACCCAAAGTTAAAATATAAAATTGAAAAAAAAAAAGTTTAAGCTAGATGTGCGGGTCTAGGTGACCTAGCGCACTTAAGGCTTAAAAAAGCTTAGGTGTGGGGGGAACTGATCTAGACCTGTGTACAAGGGTCATACTTTTTTTAAAGGGTTGTTGCCCATCCCTTTACTTAAAAAAAAAAAAACATATGATTAGTCATCTTTAAGGTGCCAACCTAGAATTTAGTCAACACGGTAATAGTTAAAAATTCATGGGGTGAGGATTTTTAGCTTGAAAATTAATTTTTTAACCCATTTTTATAAAAAAAAAACTTGTAAACATCATAAAAACCTTCCTAAAGCACTGCTTACTAACCTCAAAATCATCTAAAGAATGAAAATTAATTGAAAATTCAAAACAAACCCAATATAATTTTCCATGCATGTTTATAAAAAACCCCATCACCATAGAACTCTTTTCGTTAAATAGAACCTGTTGACATTAATATTAACAAGTTTCGTCGTCAAAAAATGGTCAAACTAAACACTTTCTCTCTTTTCATCATTTCCAATCGACATTCTCTCTCCTTTCTTGAACTTAAAAACTTAAATGTTAAGAAAATAAACTTTTAAACTAGAATTGAAATTACAAAAATATATAGTTTGTAAAGCAAGAAAAAGGAAAATTCAAGGATGAAAAATAACCTTTCTTTAAATTTTAGATTGGCCATGGATATTTTTTTTTATTTTACACTTTGATCCTTTATTATCGAGCCTTTTCTTTTCTTGATAAATTTTATCAATCTAGTCATGAAATTAGTCATAGAAGGTTGAAATTGAAAAAAGAAATTGAAGGGTAAAAATATTAAGAAAAAAAATTATTATGGATGGCTACTATGTTTTAGCTATTCATTTTAATATATTTTATAATTTTTCTTGTAATTTAATCCATCTAATTTTTAAAAATTTAAATATAAATCACAGCCAATCATTGAATAACATTTTTGTCTATTTGAATATTTTTAATTTTTTTACAAGTTTATTTAGTGATTTTATGAGATATTATAACATATATGAGATACGAATTAGAAAATTGTTGAATGCATACAAGTAAAATGATAACCTGTCTAGGTACATTTTATGAGCTTGCACAGAAAAAATAACATAACGCGTGCATGAGTCATGACTAGGTAATAAAGTGTGGCGACGACTTGCGTGTAAGAAAATCACAAAGAATCTTAGGATTACTATATTTGATGACTTTTCTAAACGAAGAACCAACCAAATCAACGGTCTCCGTTTGCTTACAAACACAAGCATGTCTCCAATAAAAAGAAAAGCCACTTTCTTCTTCGTTTTGTGTTGGTCTAGCTTTTACTCCCATCATCATGACCACCACTACCTTGTACTGTATGCACCCTTTTCATCAATCAAAACCAACGGCGGCAGATCGAGTGCCGGGCCCACAACGGCGACAGAGCCCCTCTAAATCCAAATCAAGGTTTTCAATTCCGGAATATTCAGTGTACCTTCTACCTTTTCAAAAAAAAACAAACAAACATAAACAGTGTCGTATATCAGCATGCTTAATATTGCCGTCAAAATACTATTTATTAAAAATTTACTTTTTTGTTTTAAAATTATTTTTTTAATATTTGTAGATTATTTTGATGTGCTGATATTAAAAATAAATTTTAAATTTTAAAAAATATTATTTTAATATATTTCTAATAAAAAATACTTTGAACAACAATTACTACTACAATGTCAAACACGCTATAAATCTCTTCTCGTTCAAGATCTCGAGTCATTTTAGCTTTTTCATACAAATTCAAGTTGAGATATTCCAAGTTCACTTCATCTGTTCCCTTTTATATAAAAATTTGACAAAACTAAATATGATTTTACTTGATTTTTATTCGTTACAATTTAAGGATTCAACAAAAATAAAATATTAATAATTATTATCACTATTTTCATTAACATTTATATTATTATTTTTTTAAAATTGAGTTTATCACTAATATATACTGTTTATATTCATGTATGTACTTTGTAGGAATTTGAGTAAAATAATTTATGCTTTAGATTTTATTAGCCTTGATAACATTGACTTATTGAATGAATGAAATTGTGAAGAACCTAACCTTTTTAATGGAGAGGATTTAAGTTTGGAGGCTATTTAGGCAACTTTGTTTACTTTGACTTTAGAAAATAAAAACATCTATTTTGATAGTGAGGATAAGCCTACTGGAAATAATAATATGTTTAAATGTCGAGTTGATGACTTTCTTTAAATGTCAAGTCATTCAGTAACCTAACGATTGCTTCCACGGTGATATTGGAAGAGTCACACCAAGATCTTTCTTATTGTTTGACGTGTGAAGGTGCATACATAATAGTTGGGCTTTAGGAAGCTTTTTTCTTCTTTTCTCTCTTTTCTCTCTCATCTCCTCAAAAATCAAGCTAGCCTGCCAAAATTGTAAAGTGTCAAGTCATTTATTTCTTGTATAAAATTTGATCCTTATTCTTTTGATTGCTTTTTATTTTATTTTGAATCCTTTTTTTATTGATTTAGTTTCAATTTCTTCCTTTAGCATTTGATTTCATTTAGTTTTTATATTAAATCTGGTCTTCATTATTTGATGCTATTTTTCTATCATTTTCTTAATTGATCGTCTTTTTTAATTTCATCCCTCGATATTTGATTTCATTTCTTTATGTCAAATTTAGTCTTTATTTTTTTTATTTTTTATTGAATTTTTTATTAGTTTCACCTTTCAATATTTTTTTAATTAAGGATTTCACTTCATGATTTTTTTGGGTTTGTCTTTTATAGTGTTAGTCCTGGCCTCATGAACCAAGTCACAAGTTTCGAATATTAGCTCAAGTTGACTTCAATCTTTTTTAGGTCTTTTATTAAAATTAATTTTTTTTTCTCAATTTTATTTTTTAACACTGAGTTGGTTGAGAACTAGATTTCATGAATTTTTTCACTTTTTTTTATAAGATTATCCCAATCTCATGTCTGGGATCACAGGCTTAACGTGTTAACCCGAGTTGATTTGTTTTTCATTCCTTTTTTTAGATTAATTTTTTTTAGTTCCACCCTTCAACGTTTAGTTATTTGAGACTTGAGCTTTATTGTTTTATATAGTTTGCTTACTATAAGATTATCCTGACCTCATGACTAAGTCGTCTATTTGGTTGGATGACTAGGGTGGGCTTGTATTGTTTTTTTGATCCTTTTTTATTTCATCTTTTAAGATTTGATTTGTTGGGAATTGAGCTTTATATTGTTTTTTATTTTTCTTTCTAGGGGGATATCACTTTCTCATTTAATTCTTGCTTCTTTTTCAAATAAGATCAAGAAAACTTTTTACAAATATTTGGAGGATATATTTTTGTAATTGGTAAGTGTTTATTTTTTGAGTTGATCATTGTATATATTTTTTAGTTTGGTTTATTTACCATCGTTACCTATTTTTTTTAATTATATTATTAAATTATTTACATTTACTAAACCAAATCGAGTTAATAACTCGAGTTCTGAATCTTTCTTACTTCTTTAAAAATACTAGCACTATCCCAATATTTTTTTTATATTAAGAAACGTTAACTCGGCTCATGGCACAATACACATAACCAATCTAGTTTTTTAACTAATGTATGAATCCAGTAACTCCTATGCATGTACCTATTATCTTCCCTGAACTAACCATCATCTAGGACTTGGACAAGGGATCCTATAGAGGTGATTTGATTATCATTTCATCTTATTGTCTTTTTACTCACTTAATGTAACCATATCGATATCTTTATCTTCTTTTCACATTTCCTAATATTTTTCATATCTCCAATCTTGTATTTATTGTTTTTATTTATCTAACCCCATTCTCTCTTACTCTCAAAGTCTTCTTAACTCTTATAAAAACATTTTGATTATTTTTCTAGACCCAATAATATTGATTTGAACATGTTTAAAAATTTAAATTTTAAGATAACTCTTCTAAAACTTAGATAAGAACAATTGATGGTGTGATGAGATAACTGTCAACTATGATTAAGGGATTAAATTATAAGTTCTCAAATAAAAGGAATCAAGCTATGATAAAGTTCACAAATTAAGGACTAATGATGAAGCATGCTATCACGCCCTTGATTACAAACAAAATCACAAAACACATGTCTTCGTCAATGGCATTTTGTAGAGAGGGAGGGTATTTTAGGGAATTCGAATATAGATAAAAGGGAGTGGGGTTTGGAAAAGGAAAAGAGTCGAGATGGAACCCTTTGTTATCACGTGCCATGTCGTTTGATGCACTCAGGAAAATGTTTATCTGCTTTCCTTTTATTTATTTGTTTGTTTTTTAGCAAAATTTTGTGTTTAAGTAGTAATATTTATTACACTTTTGTGTCAAATTAATTTTTTAAGTATAAAAAATACTAAAAGGGTGAAAATATTTTTTAACATTGTTATTAAACATAATTAAACAAGTCAATAGACTTAATTTTTTGTCTACCTTGAGTTTCAATTAAATCATATGAGAGTTAGGCCGACTTAAGTAGATTGATTTCATGGGTCTAAATACAACATTAATGACCACTGAAAATATGACTTAACTTTTAAAAAAATTTCAAGATGAGAACCTTTTAAAAAAAAAACTATTGAGACAATGACAGATTGGATCAATTTCAATCCCTCCGCGACTTAGGTCATAGACTCTATCAAGTTTTATAATTTTTAAATAATTTTTTTTTATATTTAATCTTATGATAAAAAAATATGCTCACAAAATTGAATACCGATCTAAAAATAAACACTCATTGGAGATCGTTTGATGTAGGTTCTTTGGAGTGTGCCTCGATTAACTTTGCAACTTAAAATTAGAGTTTTAAGTTAACTAGTTTGAATTTTGAATTTAGTCCTACATCTACTTATGAAATTTCAAATTTGTATCACAGAGTTACATGAGTATCAATATGATTAAATTCACTTCCACATAAATAATAGTTCAATTGAAGAAGTAATCAAATAATTAAAATAACTTGAATGTAAAGTAAGCTCAATAACTTAGGAAATAAATACTTATATTCATAAAATGATTCATACTTTGATTACATCGACAAATTGAAACTCCTAAATAATAAAACATTTTTATAGTATTTTTGGTTTATAGAATTGAAATTGCAAGCTTATTAATTACAAATGAAATTATAATCCTACTTGACTATCGTCTATTGTTCTATCACTTACAAAGTTATCGCCTGTAAAATTACTCTCTACAAGCTATTGCCTACTTGATAAACAGATTATGAAGATCTTGTAAACTTAATTGAACAATATATATATATATATATAAGATTAATGCATATGGATTAAAACAGTAGCGTAATTTAAATAGTACGTGATGTTGTTATACCTGAGAATGATCTTTTAGATCGGATCACAGGTTTCCAGCCGATATACTGATTTTATGAAAAGAACAAAGAAATAAACACAAGCAAATATAAACAGATTTCTGATGCGAATAAACAAGGCAAGACCAACAATGTCAGGATCCTTGATCAAATACAAAGCATACTTAAATGTACAAAAATATAAAATATAGCAAGAATGTAATAATGAAAATAGAATCTTACTTAAATTTGTTATGTAAATCAATACAGGAGATGTTGGTTAAAGAGGAGAATGGATATGGGTTACAGAGGATAGTAAAATCTTCTGAGAAAAAAATGATAGTCTGCCTTCTAAGGATTTAAGAGTCCCCTTTTATAGACGAGTTGACACGGAAGAGGCCAAAATGTCTTTTGAAAAGCCTGGAGATTCCTTCAGAACCCATGTGGTATTGCCTGCCATGATTGGGTGATGACAAAATAGAAATTACCCATGTTTTTTGTGGGATTTTTGTTTGTTGTCTTCTTGCTACTGACATTTGATTTGTCTGTTTGTAGCATTAGATAATATTTGTAGAAAAAAACCTAAAACAAATGGGCCTAAAATAAAAGGACTCAAAACAGTTGAGTCGAAAAGATATGGGCTCGAAACAGATGAGCCTTAAAATCCTGAAATACTTTTTTTTAATGTCTCTTAATAGGTGACAGAATGCCAAAACAGTCATCTTCATTATCGTCTCCAAGGAAAATGGTAGGAGATGTCGAGTTAGATGAGTTGGATTGGGATAAGACTGTTTTCGGGACTTGACTTTGTATAATGTCTTGTACTATTTAGAGGTATTCTTCCTCAGTTCTAGCAGAGGCTGCCATTTGAGCCTTCCAGGCTATAAATTTTGATTGAGGATGATGATCAATAATAGGAGCTGTTTGATGTTTTTGTAACCATTCCGTAACAGCTAATTTGGAACTTTTGGATTCGGTTGTAAAGGAATCCCACCATTTGATTTTGAATTTGCGAATAAGTACTGGATGTCCGTTTTGGAGATTATAATCATAGAACCATGAACATACCCATGGAACAAAAAACTTTGTACATAAAATGAGAAGGGAAGGAAACTTCCTTTCTAAAGGAGTTGGTTCAAAATTATTTTTGAAATGGAGGTAATCATTTTCAACCAGAGAATGTTCTTTGAGGTAGTCAACATGACAACCAAAGTAGTCCCACCATTGGAGGAACCAAAGGGGGAGGTTTGTAGTATTCATGGCACTATGGAAGTAGAAAAGCCAAGAATGGCTATGGTTTTGATTTTGTAGGAGGAAGGCATTGAACCATGCCAATTGGTAATCCCAATACGTATAGGAAGTATTTAAGTCCTGGGGATTTGTATGGAAGTTTATGGGGAAGGAGAGAGGTTGATGTAAGGGTTGTCCCCAATCTTTAGGATGGATAACTTTGTGAATGAGGCATGTAGAATATGCCGGTTCAGTGTGATCTGAATGTAGTTTGAAGTGTTTGAACTTGACAGAGTTGGTAATCTCAAGGATTGCGGCATAGTAAGATTGTGGTTTGGCTAAATTCCAAGGTTTGGAGTACCAATTTGGGGGGAAATTTTTGAAGCAGCAATGGAAGGGTTTTCATGATAAAATCCTTCTTTCATAGTTAAAATATTTTAGAAATTAGTTTTGAAAATATATTTGGATTTGGTTTTTGAAAAACTGGTTTGTTGTAAAGAAAGGAGGGGTTTTGAAGCAAAAATGCCTCTTTGAGGTTTTGAAATGGATTTGAAAATACTACCTGTTTGAGATACGGGGTCACAGGAGGCCTTTTGGGACACTTTTTGTAACACCAGAAGTAATTCTAGTGATTTGGATATAGTGTCAACCTAATGTTGAACTGCATCTGTTTGTACCTGTGATGGTTTTGTAGTTTCTTCTTCTTCTTTAATAACTGCCTCATACCAGGATTTGATAGGTTTGACAGCTAAGATGGCTGAAGACATGAGTTTTGCAGAAGGCTTAGGGCTCTCTGGTTTTGTAGGCTGGGTTTGGGGGGCTTTCTCTTTGTCTTTGGATTTTGCTTTAGGAGGCATCAAGACCTGTTTTGAAGGAATTCTCGGGTTAGAAAATCAGGAATGGAATTTGAATCTCCTTTAATGTAGACAATATTGAAATAAAAAAAATGCTTAAAATAGCTTGTCATTGGGCAAAAATTTGTTTTGAAGCAAGATTTTAGACATCTTTTTGTAAAACTTCTTTTGTAGATTTGCAATCAACACGTAAATTTTTTTTTGATTTAATAAATCACTTTGAAATTTTGTAATGCAAAAAACAATTGAAAGGATCTCCTTTTTGATAGTGGAGTAATTTTTTTGACAATCATTCCAGTGGACGGATGTGTACTAGAGTATTTGTTCTTTGTTATCTTGTACTTGTTTAAGAATCCCACCATATTCTAGGTTAGAGGCATTGGTCTTAACGATCTTAAGAGTCAACGGGTTAGCTAAATGGAGGAGAGGAATGGTTTGGACCTGTTTCTTAATCTGTTTGAAGAGGTTGGTATGGAGGTCAGACTAAGGGACGAGGTTGGTTTTTAACCTGTTATGTAAATGTTTGGCAAGACGACTAATATTGGGATGGTAGTCTAGAACATAATTAAGACTGCCTGAAAACCTTTGCAATTGGGTTTTGTTAGTAATCTTATAAGAAAATTTATTTGTAAAGGTTAAAGATCTCTCTATTGGTGTTACAATACCTTGGCAGATATAATGGTCTAGGAAACAAACACGGGTTTGAAATAGAGAAATTTTTATTTTGGAAACAACTAAACCATTTTGTTTTGTAGTATGAAAGAATGTATATAGATGTTTGAAATGTTGATCTATAGAATGTGAAAAAATAAGTACATCATCAATGTAAACAATGCAGAATTTTGAATGTGCATTGAAGATGTAATTTATGATGCGTTGAAATTTAGATGGTGCATTCTTTAAGCCAAAATGCATGACATTCCATTTGTATTGGTCAAAAAGAACTGTAAAAACAGTTTTGTATTTATCCTTGCGATCAATTTGGATTTGCCAAAATCTGGATTTCATATCAAATTTAGAAAATATGAATGCAAAATGCAATTTTTGCAACAAATCTTTTTTGTTGGGAATTGGATATCTGATCTATTTTAAAACAAAATTTAAAGGTTTGTAATTGATCACAAGTCTAAGTGTGCCTCTTTCAATTTCAGAGTTTTTATTTACATAAAAGGCTGCACATGACCAGGGTGATCGAGACTTTTGGATAAGACCTTTAAACTCGAGATCGCGGATTTCAAGTCTACAATGTTGTTCTAAATCAACATTTATTTGTATATGTCTTGCTTTTATAGGTATAAGTTTTTCTGAAAAAAGTATCTTCATATGAAAGATCAATGATGTGTTGTTTTCTTTTCTAGAAAGCATTAGGTAAGTCTGAACAGATCTGTTGTTCAATCTTATTTTGTAAATCAATGATTTTCTTTTGTAAATCAATGATTTTCTTTTGTAAATCAGAGTTTTATAATTGTTTGTTAATACGAAAAAAGGAAACACAGTTTTGTAAATCATGTAGATGGAATTGTTTTCCATGAATTAGTGCATTGATATGATAGGTATGTATGGAGCATGCTTTAATCAAGTTCAAATTCCTAGTCTTAAATTTTTCTAAGAATGGGAAAACAAGTTTGATGCTATTGATTTTGGAGATAATACAATTATGATGTGCTTGATATGGAGTGATCATGTCGATAAATGGAGTGCCAAGGATGATGGTATGATTAATATTTTTTGTAACGACAATGTTTTAAGAGAAATGTCTTTGTTGAAAATAGAGGCTTGGGTTTTGCCCGCAATATACAATTTTGAATTGTTAACAACAGAGAGTTTTTCAGAGGTATTTTGTAAAAATTGTTTTGAAACTACGCCTTCTTTGATACAGTTTAAATCTGCACCTACTAGGATTTGGGTAGGAATAGTAACGTAAGTCACATAATTCCTAGAAAAAAAAGAGACCATTAGACAATAGGTAAATGCTATTGAATGATGTAAGTCCTGTTTGAGATTTAAGGCAGTAAATCCATATAACTTGTAGCCTGTTTCCCAGTTTATCTTTCCTATCTATGGATTCAGTTTTCCACAAGACTACTTCTATTTCAGCTTGCTCTAACTCTGAATCTTCTAAAAATAGAAGGATTGTACAAAGTGAAGAGATAATAATTGAAGATTTTACAAAAAACATTGATGATTGGACAATTCCAAAGATTTCTCAAACACAAATTTATCAAAAATCTAAATATGATATTTTCAAAACAGATTTTACTATCAAAACTGAAGAAAGAGATATTCAGCTTACAAAACCTTTTGAAACTATTCAACTCTTTTCTAAAAAATCCTTACAAAAACATCTAGCCCGAAACTATAAATATATCCATGTTGGCCTTGTCCAAGTTGGGATAAAACCCCTTACAAAAGAAGGTTTAAATAGCTCCATTCTAGCTGTCCTC
>Ga0325414_1002367_pt1 | contig 19035 bp, 12 predicted proteins | sample PopdelMetagenome_8_FD_206183 | JGI IMG/M metagenome (GOLD analysis project Ga0325414, IMG submission 206183) | Populus deltoides microbial communities from Bellville, Georgia, United States - Leaf-PdKOR-R3 | ecosystem: Host-associated > Plants > Phyllosphere > Phylloplane/Leaf | place: USA... | reverse complement strand
GAAGCTCTAAAGGCAGCTTTAGCGTGGACACGATATTCATGCATGACCCAATTGGTTTTCTCTCCCCTGGGAGCTCTCCCTCTGTAGAAAACCAACGTCTTCTTCATCCCAACTAGCTGTGACGTGACACTGTTGAAGATCTCCTTATCTTTTCCGGTAGTCTTCCAGTATCCGGTATTTGTTGCCCGGTTTGTTCTCACACCAGTTGGATATTTTCGATCTCTAAGACTGAAGAAATACCACTCCTTTTCTCCCATTTTTGCTTTTCCTGATTAAGAGCCAACAAATTTGAAACAATCAAGGATCTACTCAAAGATTATACATTAAGGAATTTGCTTATGTTTGGTGAGAAATTAAGAGAAACCAGAGAAGAGATGTATTATTGTATAAGAAGATAGATCTATGATCCCAAAAGTAGAACAAAAAATTGAATATGGTTATTTATGTCAACACTCTTGTCAAAATTGTATCATAAACCATTTGAAAACCCTAAATCGTGCTGCAAACCCTAACTTATAATTAAGTGATGAGGGAAAGGAAAAAAAAATCATCAAGCCATCATGGTTTGAAAGGATAAATAGTACGGATTTTGACATATCAAACATTTTCTTCTTGAAGGTTCGCTGCTTGATTTCTTCTTTTAAAAACTCAAAAGCTGGAAAACAAATCGATGGATCAAGCCAATTTCAAGCTGATTTTCACGAGTGCTCTAGCAACTAGATCTCAAGTCAAAACTACCTGGAAGATCCCATGGTTCGCACTTGTTGAGATCTACATCACCGATGGCTCTACATGAGAAATCTGCATCTGAAATCTTGTTTTGAAGATAGTAAGTTATGAGCTCTTCATCTGTCGGGTGAAACCGAAATCCCGGTGGCAAAGTCTCCTCCTTTTCATCTCCTTCCATGACCTTCTCCTTCCCAATTTGTTTCTTCCCTTTATCACTTATAGGATTCTGTACTACATCGAAACGACATGGATGAAATGATCAAAATTTCCAAAACCCTAAAACTATAAAATTTGAAAAAAAAAAAACATTTAAGCTCTTATGTGTTACGTAAAAAGGATCAAATATCTTCCCAAGTAACAGGAAAGATGATCCAAGAAATGAAAAACTTGTTTGGAACAAAATTTTTGATAGCTAACTAGTAGCTTACTTGCATGGATACAAGACAAGATTAATTCTTCGGTTAGCTAGGTTTGGATATTTCTCATATGATCAACATCATTAGTTTTTGATAAAATATGGATAACTTGAGAGACTCTAGACAACAAATTGTAGTATACAAAAGTTAAACCTTTTCTTGCTTACCATGCACACGAAATCAGCTGGGAATTTAAGCTCTGAAATCAAGAAAAGATATGAAGGTGTGTGTCTATGAAGCTCTCAACTACTATGGGTCTTCACATACAAGGTGGTATAGGAATGATTTTAATAAGATGGAAAGTCATAGAAGAAATCCTTGTTTGAGATACTATATATTATATTATATTATATTTAGCTGCCAATATGTTATGCAACTAAATTAAAACAACATGACCTAAAATAATACCATGCTGTAACAAATTAATAGCGATAAATGTAGAGTGATAAATATAATAAATCTATAAAAATATATGTTTCATTATTTGAAAACAAAAATTTATTAGATCATAATTTAAATCTATATTTTTCAAATATGTAAGGGTTTTTATAGACCAACAACCGCATCGATTGGTTGGCTAGACCTCTACCCTACATTTATCGGTGTTAATTTGAATAATTTATCATTATAAAAATACGAATATAGTATAGTTTAATATGAAGGTTTGGACATGCAAGTAGGACGAAGTTGCAATCACTATATTGTCCACTGATGCACGTAAACCCCCGTTTCCACTGGGGCAAAAACAACATCCCAACAAGCCACGTGGTCGTGGGGCCCTTACTTGAATCTATATGCCTAATAACCAATAGGTTTCTTCCACATCAGCAAGCCATGACTGCCCCAGTCTTGGTTCCAATGGTAGTGAACAATAAGAGGTAGAAAGAGTAAAAAACAAAGAACACAGGCGCCGGCTCCTCCTAATTTGTGCATTTCATTAATTTATTAGTCTATGTTAGCTAGGGTTTCATTTCAGCTTAGTCCATTAGCTTAGGGTTTGCATCTCCATAGATTTATAGCATTGTGTTTCATGAAGGGTAAAAGAGAAGGCACACCAAATTCCTATATTTCAGTCAGTATTTGCATTTCTCCACCATGATAGGTACGTAAAAAAGAGAACGACTAGCTGGCATAGCTAGCCAAGGCAGAAACCATATCTATAGCCCATGATTTAAAAACATGATGCCCTTGAATTCGAGGGAAAGAAAATACGAGAAGTGATGGGAAATCTTGGAAGCCAAAGAGAGAAAATGACTAGCTTGAGCACTACTACGCTTTTGTACTTTCTTCATGAAAATGCTTCTTTGTATGGAAGGTCTTCGTTTTGGTACTTTCTTGTACGACCATAAATTCACACCAGGCACTTCATTCATCAAATAATAATAAATAATTAAAAAAAACCCCTAGGCATCACCAGTTTATACACAATAAAAGAAAGAAAGCTGAATGATTAATGCCCAGTTTTCTTTTGGGTATCTCAGTCATAGTAATGAAATCCGGCTCGTACCCAAGGCATGAGTCGCGATGAATCAAAACTAGAAAATATAGAAACTAAAACCTTTCTCAACATTACGTCTTATATGGGCAGGAAAATTCCTGCGAAGTTTGCTAGTTTCAGACTATTTTGAATCTTATATATCTACACTTTATTTTAATCAAATATACATGACTGCATATATATTTACTTTAAATCATGCTTTATTTGTCAATTAATGATCTAGATGCTACTGCCTGGCCTTCCTCAGACAGAATATTTTGGTTTACTGTTCTTTTCATCAACATACACGTGTTAATTAGAAGTGGTACTAAAATCCTTAATTTCTCTTTAAATAAAATCTTCAGCTCTTAATCAAGAAAAACAAATTCATAGTTTTAATCAGATTAATATACTCTTGCACCTCATATCTATGTCGATGACATTAATTTCTCAGATTTTCTAACAAAGTAGGTTAAATAACTAATTGAGTCCCTAAGCAATTCATTCACCTTAATTACGAGTTATTGTGTAGCTTGTCGGAGACTTGTTATGATAATATATATATTGTAATTCACTGATTAAAAAGGTGGGTTAGTTATGATTTTGGAAAGATTGAGAGGGCTTCATTAACTTTGAATTATTGAGCTCTTTGTCTTATGGAAATTGATCTATCTTAGCAGCGGACACCTATCACGATCTTTTGTTTACTTACTCTATACTTCAACTATATAATTTCAATAAGGTCTTGATCAATCTTGCTGCCGAACCACCTAATCCTCACAAACAATCAGCTTTTCATGAACTAATTAGGAGATCAAGTGGAGAATGCATGATTGAATGGTGCATATGCTTGATGATTGATCCTCAAATTGTTCAGCATTGTGAAAATACAACGATAAAAGGCAACCTAGCTAGCTACACCATAGAAAGACACGAGAGAAGCTTAATTAAGGATTGGCATCTCCTATGCATGCATGGCCGGTTTTGCATTAGTCATTATCCTAACAATCCATTTTTCAAGGGAGATATGATTAACTTGACATGTTAATTAGCATGAAGTTATATTGTAGACCTACTTGGAAAATACTACTACTAGTGCATACTCCTCCCATTAATAAATTTTCACTAATTTCGTGCTGGATCGAGTGAATTCTGTTGAGCCAATCACCAATATATAGGTTAGATATTTTCTTGCCATGATCAAGGAGTTGTGTTCACATAACCTCACATGGATGGAGTTAATTTCTTTTGATTTTGTTATTATATATAGTAAATCAAGATCAAACATGAAGTATATTTTGTTAGATCTCTGTCGGGACGTATAACCAGATAGCAAGATCACAACCTAGCAGCTAGGCATAGATTGAAGATTGCAAGGCTACTTGTTTTCCACTTCTAATTACAACTCCCCCCCCTCTATTTTCAAATGCTACTGAAAGTCTCCACAAATGGTAGTTTATATAAGCAAAAACTATATGCATCTTAATTTGATTTATTAAAAAGAAAGGGCCATGAAATAAAATATTTTTGGGATCATTTAACGGTTAACCACTGTATATATAAAGTGAATGCAATTAGGGTCCAACTCTTTGTTTAGTTATTTGGCCGACAATTGGATTTTTCGTTAGAGAGTCTTACATTCATTTGAAGACATGAGTCATCCTAAATTAATACGATCACTTGATGCCAAACTCAAAATCATTTTGTTATTGTGAATTATAATTAAAGATTTCGTGTTTATTTGAGCAAAGAAGGAGGAAAGGAGGAGGAAATTAGTTTAACTATACATTACCATATGGTTGTTTCCGACTGTAAAATAATGTTTGATTATTGTTTTATAACCAAAAAAAAAAAATGATGACGGTCGAGATAGAGATAACATGTTTCTATGTCCTTTCTGTTTCGATAAAGATTAATTTTATTATTATTTTAAAAACATATTTATTTTTATGTTTTTATTTTCATCATCGTTATCAAGTTATCAAGCATCGTTACCAAACATGTTTAATTGTATCTTTTTAAGACAAATTCGTAGATTTAATGGTGGAGTGGTTGACATGGACTTGTCGTGAAGACTCTCTAGAACAATAAAAACCCTAATGTGGTTGTGGATTCATCCTTGGTATGCTACTTGTCAAACACTTCGAAATAATATAAGAATATTGGTAATTGATCTCATCGTGACGTCTTTTCCGGTGTGTTTTTGCAAGAAATACGGTGATTAAGCAACTTTTATAAACGAATATATATATAACTATGCGTGTGTTTACGATCCAAGAGAAGAATTAATCAAGGAGAGATAATTTTGTTTCCAACGAGGGTGCAAAATATTCAAAAAGGTAGTTGCATGTCAATATTGAAGAAGTTATCCGATAAGGAGATGTGTGCTCAGATCATGTCAGGTTGCAAGAGTCCAAGTGCATATGTTTCTTGTAGATCTTGTAGTCTCAGGATTTAGGGAGCAGTGAGAAATAGTGTCAGGATAATTCTGAAGGAGTTGAAGTACTCCTAGCTAGCCAGGGTTGCTTGAGCACCTTCCCTTGAATTATCCAAGAATGAAGCCATAGGTACTTGTTTTCAGCAAGCTAGCTGGGAGAGCTGAGCAAATTGCTTTATTTTACAAAAAAAAAAAAAAAATTCTTGGTGATAACCTCATTGCTATTAATTCATTCCACGTGGCTTATATATATTAATGGTTTGAATTGTTATTAATAATTTCTTATTTTTCCTTCAGTATATAGAGACCACCCAATACCCATAAGTTGTTGAAATTCTTCAATTTCCTTCCCTTTTCTCGTCAAATATATGTAACAAAATAAAATTTTAATTTCAAAATACAATTACCTCAACCGGTGATCTTCATTTTAAACAGGAATTATTTTGTCGTTTGGGCTTTGGAGATGTTTGATAGGCCTAATACATAATTGGGCCGTAAATCAAAACACGTATTGTAGCCCATTCAAGAATACCTAAGAATAAATGGGCCAATAAATGACCTTCCTCTAGTTTTCAATTAGAGCCCGTTGCAAGAAGCAAACACTGGAAACCCTAATTTGAGTTTGTTCCCTCATCCTTCTGGTTTAGTTTATTCGATTTGCAAGAGGTTTTGAAAGCAATCAGACAACATTAGCTTTGTGACTTTCAGGTATTATCTCTTTCTTTTCTTCTCTTACACCACTTTGTTTCTGTTGCTGTAATGAAAGGAACGAAAAAGAAAAAAAGAACAGAAACGATATTTATTGCTTGTCTGTCTTTTTGAGTAATGATGATTGGTGTTTGTACATTATGATTAGTAAGATATTGAGATTTAATATTTTGGGGAAATTTGTGAGCTTTTTAATGATTGGCACCTCCTTTTAGGTTTTTATTCATCAAAGGAATGATAATGCTTTACTATGACGATGAGCCTTTTGAGAGTGGATTATATTCAAGCTTCTTTAATTTGGGGTTGAGAATTCTGTTTGTTATTGTTTATGCAGTAGGTGGAGATAGACAGAAATGTTAGAAAACGAAGCAAACCCGACAATCAGTAAGTCAACTGGCTTGCCTAGGAAGCGTTTTTATCGAGCACGAGCGCATAGCAATCCGTTGAGTGATTCGCATTTCCCTGTGCCGATTTCTCCTAGTCATGTTGACTTCTCGCTTCATTACCCTCAATTCTTTTCCTTGTCTTGTGAAGTTGGCTGTATCAAAAAGGTTCAGTTTGCTGATATTGGTTGTGGTTTTGGGGGGCTTCTTGTTAGTCTTTCAACACTTTTTCCAGAGACCTTGATGATTGGGATGGAGCTTAGGGATAAGGTGGCAGAGTACGTTAAGGAAAGGATTTTAGCATTGAGGACAACAAATCCTGGTCAATATCAAAATGTCTCTGTAGTTCGCACCAATTCGATGAAGTACATTCCCAATTACTTTGAGAAGGGGCAACTTACAAAAATGTTTTTCCTGTTTCCTGATCCTCATTTCAAAGAGAAGAATCATCGTAGACGAGTGATCAGTCCACATTTGCTTGATGAGTATGCATATGTTCTTGAGGTTGGTGGAATTATCTATACGATTACAGATGTGGAAGAACTTGGAGAGTGGATGAAGACTTGTTTGGATAATCACCCCATGTTTGAAGCTCTCACAGAGGAGGAACTTCAAGCAGATCCAGCCGTAAAACTCTTGTGTACAGCAACTGAAGAAGGGCAAAAGGTTGCTAGGAATGGGGGACAGACTTTTCAAGCAGTCTATAGACGTATTGCACTCTCTCATTCATGCATATTGGAACTCTTAGGCTGCTGATGCTCGATCGTTAATGATGATGAGTCATGAGTCATGACAGCCAATTTTGTAGGGTTTTTATTTATTTATTTATTATTTTTTAGCTGTTCTCGCTAGCTGTTTGCGGCCTCACTTTTATTTTGCAGTTATACAAACACATGTTTCCCAATAGAGTTTTGCCTGGCTGAAATCTGACTTGGAAGATATATGCGATTGTTTTACACATGGATTGTAAAATCAAAATAGTAAATAAGATGAACACTTTTTTCTAAATTGTTATCTGTGTAACATCCTACTTCAGAATGAAAGCTGCATATCATTCTCTTTTCTTTTTTTTCCCTCTGCTGTATCATGATAAAGAAAAAGAACGAGGAAATCAACCCAAACCAAGGGGGCTAGCTTTTCTGGTGTCATCTTCGCCATTACTTTGCTCTGTCAGCAAGTCCCCAGCAGGACTTTACTGCTTCCAGTCACTTATAGCCTATGCCAATTGCTCAACTCATGACCCTTTGGTTGTCATTCGCTGTCTACCCAATATCACAATTCATTCTTGAAACCATATTTTTGTCGGTCTGTGATTCTTCAAGGTATTTACAAGGAAACAAAAAATTTGGGCTTCTGCTTATCAATCTATCATGATTGTTATACATTTTGACCTACTTTAATTTATTGTGTTTCAAAGCATGATCATTACATAATTATTCTTTAGGTTCTTGGTGGATTTAAATTTCATTTCAAACGAGAATTAACCCAGTGGCTAAGATCTTCAGAGGTTAAGAACCTTTCCATCAGGATTTTTCGTCAAATTTACTACACCAAATACCCTGACAACTCAATGATCTTGTCAATTAACCAAATAATAACAGCTTCGCATTTATCTGATGTCAAGAATTGTCGATGTGAAACCAGTTCAGGAATCATTCAAGGTTTGCATAAACATGAACAAGAAAATAGATCCATTTCATTTTTTCTTTTTATAAGATGAAATAGCTATGACTGAATAGTGAATAGAGAGCTCAAGTTTTCAAATTACTATTTTGCTCAAACAAGTATCCAACGAATGTATCGTGCGCACACATTCAAAATCTATAACTGTTGTAACCTCCTGCACCTCCTGCACCGGGAGATCCATACCCTCCTATACTTGACGATCCATACCCTCCTAGATGTGATGTAAATGAGGATGAAGGGTAGCCACTTTCTGCAATTTGTGAATATGCATTCAATCCTACATCTATCTTCCCATACATATTTGGCGTTGGTTCCTTGTGATTACTAATGAACTCCTGCAAACAAGATTCAAGACATTAGCTGCAGGTCATAGTGAGACTACAAAAATTAATCGATTAATACTTCCTGTCAAGTGCTAAAATCACCAAATTTCTATGATTTGAACATGAATGGAATGTCAATGGTGTATGAATATCAAAGTTTTATGCTGGAAAAAATGTGGAAATTAGACCCAAAATGTGGAAATGAGCAAATTCCAGGTCCAAATGTATATGCAGACAGATAATCAAGGAAGACGAGTGAATGAATATGTGTGTGCATGTGGTGGGGGGTGTTGAGGAAAAAAGTTGGTACTTAGCAAAACTAACTTGCTATTAAAGACACCTACCTGTATAAGCTGTTGCGCCATCTGAACCTGAGAACTGGTACCCTTAATTTCCACGGTGATCTCATCAGGCAAACCTCTGCTCTCTTGTATTGAAAGGATTGCCCCACTGGTACGACGAATATAGGCAATATTGGATCCAGCAACACCAATGATATCCTCAGCATATGACAGAGGTACTTGCATTGTCTGTGTCACCTGAACAAGATAGTAACAGTGTTCTCAATGTATCCCAAGTAACATGGAGACATGAAATAACAAATGATATTTTGATTGATCAGCATGCTTGCTCTAAAGATTGTTCCAAGAAAAAAATGAAGACAGCAGAACTGTTATGCCACACAGTTTCCCCCATCTAGGCAATTAAATTCAGCCTTAGGCATGCTGCTAGAGCATAGTTAGACAGAGAAAAAAACATAACATTCGAAGTGGTGGTAAGCCTTAGGCAGAAGAGGCATGGAATTTGAGAATCATTTAGCAAATCTTTAGGAACCAGAAACGTTCTAATTTAGATGATAAGCCTTTTTGACATGAGCATGCATGTCAGGGAGAACCATAATCAATCAGCCCTAGGCATGCTGCCCAAGCATAGGAAAATAACAGGGTTTTCCAGTCTTAGGCAAGGTGCCAAAACAAAAATAGGAGATAAGAACATCACATTATAAGATGTCATGGCAGAAGAGGCATGGAATTTGGGAGTCATTTTCCTAACTGCAAAAGTTTAAGTGAAGGAACCAGAAATGCTAAAGATAAAACAAGATTTTTTGTCATGAGCATGCACGTCACAAAGAACTATAACCAATCAGCCAAAAGCATACTTGACTATAATATAAGAACAAACAAATAGATAATTAAACCAACCTGAGTTACTATAGGAGCAGTAGCACGGCCAAGTCCAGTTGAACGTAACCCTCCAAGTCCAGGATCTCCATAAAGTGAGAATCCAGGTTGTGAGATTTTGTGTTCAAAATGTGTTTCATGTTCATATATTGATGGATCCCGCTTCAAAGATAGGGAATAATCAGAAATAATCCCACTTGAAAATGCAGGAGCAGAATGCAGCGAGGGTTGAGCATTATCAGCGCGGGCATCTGCAGGGCGTTCCAGTGAAATTGTTGCATTGTACTGCAAAAGAACTTGGGTTACTTCATGATTCTCATAGTCAAAATCCAGCAACTTTAAATTGTTGGACTTACAGTTTTCTCAAATATAGGAATGATACTGTGATCAACCAAAAACTTCCTTAGATGTCCTATTACTGCTTCTAATGCTTTAAAAACCTTCATAGCTTCACCATGTATTTCCACAATTCTCTCATCTGAAGTAGCATATGAGGGTATATCATCTACGAGGAAAAAAAAGAGCATTAGAGTTTGTACCAATTGAAAACAGGAGAAAAAATCAGATAAATAGTGACACCTAGAGGAGTTATCAGTATAGCAATCCTTAAGTAAACATCGTCAAATTCCAGTCCATCCTAGCAAAGGGCCTTGGAAAATCGAGTCCAGAGAACCAAAATAATAACATGTTACAATCTTTTAGTGAAAACTGGTCTTCAGTTGCTTAGAATTTGCATCTATAAAAAACGTTGTGTTATAAAAGCTTTCTTAAAGTTAGTAACACAAATTGAGGAACCACATACAGGAAAAGAACACAAAGTTTGAAATAGAAACTGTAAATATGTAACATGAAATAGAAATAGCACAGCACGCCACTGCCTCTATACTTTCTGCTCAATTTTTTTTCCAACAAAACGCAACTTGGTCAATTCCAATTGCTTAAATAAAGAGGAAAATGATTGTTTGAAGCATACCTTCTGCCATAACACGCACGACTACGCCAGTGTTTTCCTGTATTGATTTGATTATGGATCCTTGCTTCCCAATTAAGTTAATTGCCTGTGAAGATGCAACCAGTAACCTTATGGAACAAAATGCAGAGCCAGCAGCAGCGGCGGCGGCGGCTGAACCTGTGTTGTCACCCTCACCAGGAGATAGACCACTCACACGCTTGAACACTCTCAATACTGCATCCATTGCAGGAGATAGTGGAGCTTCAGGCTCTTCTTTACCAGAAATCAGAACCTGAAAAGAAACATCTACATTAATCATAACAGTTCCAGGAAGGAGTAAAACTGTGACTCAATACAAAGAAAATCATAACACAAATAATTCAAACTGTTCAATCCAATATGGCTATTTACAAATAGACCAGAGCTTTTCCATCTTACTTCCATTCACCAACAGTAGTAGAATCAGCTCAAGTCTCTCCTAGGGCCTTTACATTCAACGAGTAAACACAATTAGGACTGAGTTCAGCTTCCTACAGCTTGCAAACAAAACCCATGAATGAGTTCTTATTTGGGTTAAATTGAACTTTCAAATGGTGTTCATCCAAGCTCATGAACATGTGCCATATATTTAATGATTCATATCAACTTTTCCATTTCATGTTTTTGTTTCTTCACACTCACTCATTTACATTGAAGAAATCACTCAAAATAACACCAACCTCAACTTTTGTTAATATAATATAAACCTGTCCCTTTTTTTTTCAGAACTCAAAAGCCACCAACAGAAGTGATCAACTTCATGTCAAATTCAACACAATAAATTAAAAAAAAATCTGACTACAATACTCCAAACCTCGAGTCCTTCTACAAGTTAATTCATCTACTCTTAGGGTTTTCCTTCTAACATTAAAGCCACGAGATTTTCAATTCTTGTTTACATTCATTCACAGTAGAATTAGCCAAGCCTCCCTTGAGGGTGTTTTAGAATCAACAAAAAATATATATATAAAAAAAAATTAAGGCTAAGGTCAGCTCATTCAAGCTCGTGAACATGGAATATGTATCTAACAATTCATAACAGATTTCCCATTGCATGATATTGTTATTATAATACCAAACAATAAAACAGATACTCCTATTTAACAGAAAAAAATAACAAAAAACAACACCACGATCCATCCTTCTTATTTTAATATGCTGCAATCAAAACTGAAAATCGACCAACAGAAACACTCAACTCAACAACCTGTGCCTCAAAACACTCCAAATTCTTCTCAGTTCCCAAAAATAAATTAAAAAAATTAAAAATCCCTTCTTTCACACAAAATCCCACAAAAAGGCACAAACTTTAACACTAAAAAAACAAGCTTTAACTTACAATTCTATCAGTAATACCAAGAGGACCTTCAAGAATACGAATCCGAGCACGTGTCTCATCACACATTTTCTTCACCAACTCTCCTTTCCGTCCAATTATGCTCCCTACTTTCGATACCGGCACTATTAACCTAAACACATTGTCTCCTGGCCATCCCGGCCACTTATCCTGTGATTGTGACTGCCCTTGTTGCTGTCCTGACACTGTCAGTGCTTCCGTTCCCGTTTCTACTCGCTTGTCAATGGCGTTTGCTTCTGTTTGCTCTGAACTGAGCGTTGTTGCGGCTGATGAGTCCATATTGATCGTTGATTGAATAATTTGGGATCCACTTAGGGTTTAATTGAAGAAATTTGGGATTCAATTAGGGTTTACGTATTTTTTTCTCTCTGTGTGCGTGAGAGAGAGTGATTTGTGTCGTTGATAAGAAGAAGAAAAAAAAAAGAGGAAGAACAAAAAGAGAATTGTTTTTTAGCAGCATGTCGTCTGGGAGATATTTCTTTTAGAGTAGGCGACGAGTCGGTGTTTTGCCTGAATTATTATTATTATTATTATTATTATTAATTATTGGTTTGTCATGAACATTTTTTTTAATTTTTATATTCTATTTTAGAATTTAAATATTGTTTTTTACACAAAAAATAATTAACTTCTGCGGCGAAGGCGTGAACACCAACACGTGTTGAAACTAAATCACTTGGTATTTTTTAGATATGCGATTTTATAGGAATAAGAGTTGATATTTTTATGAGTTGATTTTTTAATTGAACAACTTAAAAAAAATCTTTTCAAAAATATTTGGATGAATATACCTTTATCATGATGACCAAGTTGAAATTAATTTAAAAAACAACTCAACTCAACTCACTCCATTAATCAAGAGAAAGAAGGTCCAGTGAGAATCTCATTTCCCTTTGCTATAGGATACAAGAAGATGAGAGATTTTACTACGACTCTTTTCAAAAACAAGAACAGAGAAATTCCAACACACCCAGAGTAATCTTTTCTTTAGTTTTCCAGGCCATCACAAGGAGGTATTTTTTTTCCCTTTTCCTGAAAATACAAATACGTAAGCTAATATATATTTTTTTATTATCATATCTAGATTCAAAGTTTATTGTCAAGCAAGCTGATGCAGCCGACCACCTTGCAAAACTGAAGGTTCATGTGAGTATTTGATATTACTGGATAAAATTCTGATTCAAACAGACTATTTGAATAACCTGAATTAAACATGTTTAATTAGAGAAAAGATCTAGTTGTGCGAGACCATATTAACTCTTAAAACTAATTAAAATGATAGGAGATCTGATAGTTAGGTTGGATTCAAATTTTTCCATGTGATTCTGCAAATATTTTTTCCTTTGAGAAGTCATTGTGTCGTTTATTGAATTGCTAGATCTTTTAGAACTAAGCATAAAAATTGTTATTTGGGTCAATTTTATTATTTTTCTAGGATTTTTTGGATTTATTATTTTTATTTTGGATTTTGTTTTAATTTTCTTAATATTTTTGGATTTTATATTCTTTTGTAGTTTTTCTTGACCAAGATCTTGTAAACATCTTGAAGAGGCAAACACTATATATTTAAATTTCAAAGAATAAAATTGTAAATTTAAAATTTATATTTACAATTCTTTTTACTCATTAAAATTCTTGTATTTTCTATGATATTGCTTTGTTATTAGCTTCCACATGCATCAGAAGCTAAACCAGAAAGTTGAAGGGATTCCCAGTAGTCTTCAACTCTTGAAAAACATCTGTTCAACATTTCATCACTCACCAGCTCCAATTTTGCAGGCCCCCGCTGTTCAAACATGATAACAAAATCTCATTACATTATGTGACCTATGTCATGCATAACCAAACATAGTAGTGCTCCTCCATGCATGCACCTTAGGGTGTTTTTTTTTTGTCTTTGTAACATGCCCTCATTCCCTGCAGGAAAGCATATAATTAATTACAGACTGATAGTCACTAATTGCATTAAAGAAAATGAGAAATTACATTTGATGGAATCGTTTGTGTTCTTATCATAATTTATACCACCTCGTAAATATCATTGCCCACTGTTCTTCTCTTAACGTGGCAAGAAATGTCATGCTCACGGACAAGGCATTGATCAGGTCCTTGCGTTCGGCTCTCTCTAACCTAATCAACATGCACAAAATTTATAAATTCTAACTTAGTTAAGAGATTAGAAACTAATGACTTGATTAATATCCGTCATCATACCGATTTGAGGGAAATTTTTAGGCTTACTGGACTGGCTGACTCGATCGATCGATTTGATTGTCTGAAGAATCCACTTTCCTACTCTATCTTCTGCCACACTCTCCTGAAACAAGTCAATTAGCAGCAAAATCTATTCATATTGCTAGCATTCCTAATATTTGAGGCTAAAGTTTTTCTGTAATTAATAAGCTTACCAGTGATGATAGAATTTCTTCCAATGTTTTTCTTGGAAAACATTTGTTAATAATCTCGATCCAATCTGTTTAATGATGGCTTTAATATTCTCAGCTGATCACCGTCGTAGACATATGGACAAGCTCGGTAAATTTTTCAAAAACCCTGATGATTACCTGCTATAGACACCATCCTCTTGCACATTTGGTTTGTGCAAAAACTTGCCGATAATCTTAGAAATTGTGTTGGTATCCGAAGAAGTTAATTATTCTCTCTAGTAAACTTTCCACTAAATGGAGATCCTATGACAAGAGAAAAAGATTTTAACCATGCAAACCTCCGAAGGAATATATAAGATCAAAATATATAAATTGTAAAAGTTCAAAGTGATACAAGAGCATCCTCTTCCTCTTGGGGTGAGAATTTTAGGTGTTGGGATTAAATTTGAGTACTGGCCTATACAAAGGTATTAGGAACCATGATGAAGCAGTACAAAAAAAAAAACTCATTAGGTTTTCAATTGAGATGCTATGATATGATCCAGTGATATATTAAATTAAATTAAATTTGCTCGCTACTATCAAATTCGACTCCCAAGTAACAAAAAATTCCCAGGGAACCCTGAAAGAAAATATGATGCCCAATATCATCAACAAAAGGTCCAGGAATAGCAAACACCTATATATATATATATATATATATATATATATATATATATATATATGCAAGTTCATGTATCAAAAGAGTTGATTCACATATGAAACTAGTTAAGGAATCAAGATTTGTAGCAGAAGCATACAGTGTTTTTAGTGGCAATCTGAGCCTTCCATGCATGGATAGCCCAGCACCAGCTCCCATCACGATTCCATCAATAAGTGCAAGCTTCAAGGCCCAATTGCATAGATTAAAAAATTAACAAGAGTGAAGAATTATATTCCTATGATATCATTGATGGTGCCAAATAACTTGTTTACAAGCCGCAGGCTTTCCATTTGCGGCAGCTACATAGTCCAGCATGAGTTGTTTCTTGTAAGAATTTGCAGCATAACTCCAATGCCCTGCTTCATCCAAGAAGATCATAAACGTTAATAAATGATCAAACATTAATTCTCCCTTCACTTCAAAACTTCCATGAAGATAATTTTCACCTGCAACTATAATATATGTCGTCATTGCATCACCTCCTACACGCTATAAAAAACAGTGCTCTTAGCATTGGATTTTAGCAACGGAACAAATCAGTTGCTGTTTTAACAATGAAATGTGTATATATGATTTTTTTGCCGGCAACAGATTTTAGTTTTATATGCAGCAAATGATTTTAGTCGCTAATCATCCCATTTTTTCAGCCTTTCCATTACCCTGCAAGACGGAGTTGAAGATAATGCTCATATTAGTTGGATAATAATGGCATTGGCAATGACAGATGAACGACTCACTCAGAGTTGAACCATTTTTCAATGTCCAATCACCTGTTCTAATATATGATTAAAACTCTAGCAAATCTTCTAATCAGTTCTTACCTACAATATCACAACTTTGACTTTAGGATCAACCTCGAAGGCATTCAACTCCTTGGTCATTTGAGAGATCTGTCACAAAATAAATTAATTATTAATTGATAATACCATTCTGAATACCTCCAAAGCATACCTAGAAGAACATAGAGATAATAGCAGAAATATTTCTCTTTGAGTATTGGCTTTATGGCCTTCTTAATGATTATAAAAAAAAAATAGCAGAAATATGGAGTTTAATTGACTTACTTACAAGTTCTTATTCAAAATTCATTAGAAATGTTATAAGGTTCTCCTACTTATTAAAAAACCAACAATCAGCAGCTGTTTTGATTTTTTCGAATCAAACCAATTTTGCACCGTTCGAGAACTCTTCAATGTTAAACGACCGGGGTCGTCTGTTGGCGTAGGCATGTAAGGTTTTCTCTCTGCCTTCTTTTTTTTTTTTTTGGGAGTTGTGTGCTTTTATTAACATAGGAAAAAAAAACATTTTCCTAGTTTTATTTTAACTGAAAGAATTACTTTTCTTAATTAATAAGAAGATTGTGATAATATAGAGTGATTTTCTCTCCGAATTACTTGCTTTACATGTTTGCATTTTCCCGGTCTGATCATTTTTTTTATTTTAGATTTAACAAAAAGATATTTAGATAGTAGATAACTATTTGATATTTTCATTAAAATTAATTCCCGGATTAATTTTGAAATTTCCTAACTTTTTATTTAGTATAAATCTTAAATTAAATCACATGAGAATTATGTAGACTCAATTTTGTTTTTAATTTAAAAACAGGTCGGAAGGTTGATAAAAAAAAATAAAAATAAAATTAAAATTAAAAAAAAAAATAAAAAACAAATTAAATGAAGTGTCCTTTTGTCTCCTGCATATCATGTAGAACGTCAAACAAATTAAATGCCGCATCTACCCAACCAATGCTACAAGTAGAGTGTCCTTTCGTCTTCTGTCAAATAAATTAAATGCCGTATCTTCCCAACCACTACAAGATCATCCACCCACCCTGATGTCTCTTTTACCTCGTCTATATGTCTTCTCAGCACGCCCTATCGACTTTAATGCTTTGCCTAATTGTCAAAGTCTAGCTTGAGTCCATTTATTTGTCCCTTGCTTGCAAGGTCACACACACACACACACACACTCAGGCACACATAGCTTGCATGCCCAGAACGAAATATAGGAGTCCATCACAAAGACTCGTGCCAGGTGTGTTTTGTAGCGCTCGCATTAGCCCACGTAAATATATCTCTTCTTTTATTATTGAGTATGAGATCTTGAGCTCTACCAATTCCTGCTGGCAGCACAGCAAAACCAAGTCAAGAAGCTAGCTCGAAATTAAAGAAAGAAGAGAGTTGTAAGAAGCACATATAAACCATGTGATGGCCGAGGCTGTTTAGTTTCTGTGGTCTGTTCAATATCACCTTCTTCACACATGAATTAATTTCCTTCAGATAGCACCTAGAGGATGCAAATGGTTACATTAAGAAATTAATTAAACATTGCTTTCTTCTGCAAATCTTTACTTGGCTGTCATTACGCATTTCATTGCGAGTGAATTGTGCAGCAGGGAACAGTGAATGGAGAGTGCACGTACCTGATTAACATCTTTCTCGAAGCAATGGGGGGCCACAGCCATTTTGAGATACAAATGATTTACTCTCTCTGTTCCATGGACACGGGTTTGCAAACGAGCCTTTCTATAATTCATAAACACTAGCAACCACCAGAAAGCGCAACAGACTGGTCAATTTTTGTGTGTAGCCAGGATATATAAGTAATGTAATATCCTCCGACAATTTGCCAATTAAGGCGAAGAAAAAGGCTGGTGTAGTGTTTATAATAATTACTTTCCCTTCTTTCAATTTCTGGATGTCAATGGATTACCATATTTGAATCAAGTGATCCACCGACAACCTTGATTTTGAACCTTGACGAGTTAATTAGCATTTAACGTGTCATCTTGTAATGTTCCAGGCACAAAGGGGAGGTTCAGAGGGTGTTTGGCAGCAGTTTTGCATTGTCTGATATATTAATGTTAATAATATTTTTTTTAAAATAATCGGATCCTAAGTTGGGTCTCTTAGCCTCATAATTCAAAAAATATATTTCTTGTAACATATAGGTCAATTAATAATATAGGTCAATATATTAATCTCCTCATAGTTTTTAAATATGGGATACGAGACGAGACATTCTATTCCTTCTTTTAAATAAATGATATTCAGTTCCAAATGGTTTTTTCCTTAATTTTAAAATTAATTTTGTTTTAAACTAATATTTTATATTTTTAGATCATTTTAATATATTGGTATCAAAAATAATTTTTTAAAAATAAAATAAATAATATTTTAATATATTTTCAAACAAAAAAAAAATATTTTAAAAAATAATCTTTACTCTAGCTAATGTAAAATATTTCTTTACTGCAATCACAGTTCATGATTGAGCTTCAATAAAAGTAGAGAGAGGGCTGTCACACTCATCAAGGGTGAATTATTTTGTCTAACACCATGATATTTTCGTCCAAAGTTTTGGCTGTTCAAATTTTGGTGCTTAGACAGGAAGATCATACTCAATGCAACAATATAACGTGTAAAAATTAGGGGTGGAGGCATGAAAAATAGAATTTTCTCCAATGGAAAAGAGTGCATTGTTTAATTAAGACATCGTCCATTAATTAATTATACAACTGTCTGCTTCTGTAATCATGGAGAAAGATAGTCCTGATCACCCCCTAAAGCTTTTCCAGTTTCAAAGTTTTGGCCTCATGGTATCAACTAAGTTGGATCTGGTAGGAAGTTGAAGGGGTTCCATGTCATCTTCATCGACTCTGGAGAAATATCGGCCCACCATTTCATCGGTCACTAGCTCTAACTTTGAAGGCTCCCACTGTTAAAAACAAGAGAAGTGAATTACATTACAGTATGTGATTGTTAAGAAAACATATCAAGCATAGTACCATATGTACCTTGGGCTTCTTGTCTTTGTCCAGTAAGATGGCCCTAATTCCCTGCAAGAAAACCCTGTGATTAGAGACGAATTAATAGTCATCGCATTATGTTCTTATTATCGAAGTTATGTTCTTATCATTCCTCTATTTAATTACCTCATAAAAATCATTGCTAACTGTTCTTCTCACAATGTGGCAAACAATAGTACATTCCTGGATGAGGCATTGCTCAAGTCCTTGCTTGCGGCCCTCTCTAATCTAATCCACACATGAAAAGTTATTTCTGGATTTTAAAGAAAAAGGAAGCATTCCTTGAATTGTAATTGACAAAAAATATTAACTCAAGTATAAGATCAGAAATCCCTTAAAATCATTCATACCGATCTAAGGGAAATTTTGAGGCTGGCTGGACAGGCTGACTTCATCCAGTTGATTGCATCAAGAATCCACTTTTCTGATTTAGTTTCTGCCTCACT